>Ga0209629_10004147_pt1 | contig 10655 bp, 10 predicted proteins | sample TergutCu122P5_FD_187286 | JGI IMG/M metagenome (GOLD analysis project Ga0209629, IMG submission 187286) | Cubitermes ugandensis P5 segment gut microbial communities from Kakamega Forest, Kenya - Cu122 P5 (SPAdes) (version 2) | ecosystem: Host-associated > Arthropoda: Insects > Digestive system... | reverse complement strand
CGACTTCGCGGCGTGGGCACGACACATCCCCGAAACCCTTACGTCCACAACCTCGACGTGGGACCGGCCCCGATACTGTGCGGCGCTGGCGCAAGGCGGCTATCCGGAGTGCATCGGTCTGCGCGCTCGCACACGAGCGGAATGGATCGCCAGCTATGTCGACCGAATCGTCCAGCACGACGTCACCGAGTTGTCGACCGGGTTGCTGCCCAACCGCCTGGTGGGAGTCCTTCGACTGCTCGCCGCAGCGCAAGGCAGCGAGACCGTGCCATCGCGACTCGCGAACGATCTCGCAATGCCGGCGGCCGCGATCAACACCTATGTGCGCGCGCTGAGGACCATGTACCTGATCGTCGACCTCCCGCCGTGGACGCCAAACGTGACGCAGCGAGAGGTCGGGCGTCACAAGCTGTTCGTCGCAGATTCGGCGTTGGCGATGCACCTTGACCAGATCGCTCCGGAGGCGCTGGAGCAGTGGTCGGGAACCCAGGTTCTGGGCGGCCTTCTGGAGTCCTTTGCGGCCTCGGAGTTACTCAAGCAGCGCGGCTGGTCGAGCGAACGATTCAACGTCTACCACTTCCGCGACCGGAACGGCTTGGAGGTCGACCTCGTCATCGAATACGGCGATGGCAACGTCTTCCTGTTGGAGGTCAAGGCGACGACCACACACCAGTGGGAGCACGCCGCCAGCATCCGCAAACTGGCATCCAAGCTGGGGGAACGTTTCCTGGGCGGCGCGGTCCTGAACCTTGCCCAGGACGCCCGGCCGCTTGGCGCCAACATCTGGAGTCTCCCGCTCTCCTACCTCTGGGAGCACAGCGGGATCGGGAGGACCGCCGTATGAGCACCCTGCCGGCGGGCTGGCGCGAGGCGACCCTTGGGGAGGTCGCCGACTGGGGCAGCGGCGGAACCCCCAAGGCGGGCGCTGCACGATACTACGCCCAAGGCACGATCCCGTGGGCGGTCATCGGCGACCTCACCGACGGTCCGGTGACATCGACGCAGACCCGCATCACGCCCGTCGCAGTTGAGGAGTCACCCGCCAAGGTTGTCAGCCCCGAGACTGTCCTCATCGCCATGTATGGCTCCATTGGTAAGCTCGGTCTCCCCGTCATCCCGATGGCCACGAATCAAGCAATAGCTTTCGCGACGCCGCGACTGGTGGATCGCAAGTACCTCTTCTACTACCTCATGAGTCAGCGTGAGAGGCTGACATCGGCCGGGCGAGGAGGAACTCAGCAGAACATCAGCCAGACAGTCTTGAAGGCCTGGCCGATTTGCTACCCGCCGCTGGATGAGCAGCGCCGGATCGTCGCCATCCTCGAAGACCACCTCGCCCACCTCGATAACGCGAGCAGAGCACTTGAGTCAGCGCGTTTTCACGCCGTCACATTGGCGGATCAGTTCGCGGCAACTCAACTGCTGGGAAGACCATTCCCTGGTCAGGTTCCACCTTTGCTGACATCACCCCTTCCGATCCTGCCAGCAGACTGGACTTGGAGCACGCTCGCCGAGGTGGCGGATATTGCGGGCGGAGTGACCAAGGACGCCAAATCGCAGTCGGACCCAACGATCCCCGAGGTCCCATATCTTCGTGTCGCCAATGTTCAGCGCGGGTATCTCGACCTGAGTCAAGTATCGACCATCCGCGTGCTGCCAAGCAGGGCAGCGCGTCTCGTGCTCCGTGACGGGGATGTCTTACTCAATGAGGGTGGCGACCGGGACAAACTTGCCCGGGGATGGGTGTGGCGCGACGAGATCGCGGCCTGCATTCACCAAAACCACGTATTTCGCGCACGACCGAGGCGGACAGTAGTCAGCCCATACTGGATCGCATGGGTCGCCAACACACTCGGAGCGCCGTGGGCCCAGGCCCACGGCAAGCAGACAACAAACCTGGCTTCGATAAGTCTCTCGATGCTGCGGCGAATGCCGATGCCCTTGCCTCCCCTCCCAGAGCAGGACCGCCGTCTTGAGGCGATTCAAGAAGTCAGCGGGATGATGAAGAGACTCGAAGAGCAGAGCCAGAGAATGAGGGACAGAGCCACTGCTCTCCGCCGCTCACTCCTCGCCGCCGCGTTCCGCGGCGACCTCACCCGTGATTTCCGAACAGATGACTGAGATGGCTGAGCCAGAGGTTTGTGTCGAACGACCCGATGACGATTACCTCAAGAAGCTGGGCACTATCGTTTACATGGCGGCTTACCTCGAAGGCATGGTCTTGGGCGATCTGCCCCCTCTGACGTCGGCTATTCCGGCCCGCTCAGCATCAACAGCCTTGAGCGCCTCATAATGGGGTGGCTCCCGGGACGACTGCGGGCGAACGCGGGGAAGATTACCGTTGGTGTCATCGCTCAGTTTCTCAAGAAGGCTGCGGACGTACTCGGCCACGCGTCGAAGCTGCGTAACTCCATCATGCACGCGCACCCGTGCACTGATTCACAGCATCGCCAGCGCCTCTACAGATGGAGCCCCAGCAAGAACGAGTTCTTTCTCGCCGACGATGCCAAACTTGATGAAACGATCGCCAACCTGGACGCCTTGCTCGCCGAACTCGCGGGCTGCCGTGTTCCGTACACAACATGCCCCTGATTCCGGCGCACATTGGTTCGCCGCGCCACCCAGGTGACCCGGGGAGCCCCGGGCACAACTAGGCAATATACCCCTTTCACAGGCCACTGGATGGGTATTGCCCAACTTTGGACCGCAATTCGGGCCGCCATGATAGCAAGACATGGGCAATACTGAACCGAGGAGCCAAAGCGACGGGGTATTGCCCAAGAACTGCCAGGCACCGGTTTGCTCTGTGGTGGTTCGGCGACGGGATCCGTGTCGCGTTCGCTATTTGCTGGATGTCACCCGGGCTGTAAGATGGGGCGCCGGAGCCAACGAGGGACGGGCGCCATGACTACCCACCATGACTTCGTCTTCGTCACCGACCGGGTCGACGACGACGTCGAGGAGCGGCTGCTCGACGCCGGCGTGGAGTTCACGATTTCGCTCCACGACGGCCTCAACTACCTCACAGTCTGCGTCCCGGGCGATGGCGACCCGGTCGGCGCCGCCGTGGCGTGCGCCACCACGCTCGCCCGCATGGGTGTGCGGGTCCACCGCGCCGACCTCGACTTGGTGAACCAGCAGGCCATCGCTTTCCTCGGCCGGGTCACCCCCCAGGCGGTGTTCAAGTGGGTCCGTTCGACCGGGGCGACCAAATTCCCGACCCCGCACACGAGCGTCTCCGGCCCGCTGTGGGCCTGGAGCGCCGTGGACGACTGGTTGCGCCGGACGGGCAAGCCCCACGACGCCACCCGGCCCGCCAGCCCCCTCGAGGTGGAGGAGTTCAACCACCGCTGGCAGCAAGTGGCGACCGTCCCGGACACCGAATCGGACACCGCAGGTCGAGAGGCACGGGTCGGCGAATTGGTGGCCCAGCCCTAGAACGCACCCCCACGCGCTCCCGGCAGGCCGTCGCCTTCCTCTGCCGTGTCACCCGGTATCCACGTGGGTTCGGGCGACCGGGGCAGCCGGATCCCGCTGCGGGCGCGGAGGAGTTCAGCCGCCGCTGGCGGCCGGTGGAGAGTGTCCCAGCAGCGGTGCTGGCCCTTACCGATGACAATGGTAAGGTTGTCTTCGATGTAAGGAGCAGACGATGGCTGTGGCGACGTTGACCGCGAAGGGACAGATCACGATCCCAATCCAGGTGCGAGAGGATCTAGGCTTGTCACGAGGGGACCGGGTGGTGTTTGAGCGGTTCAGGTCGGGTTACCTGATGACTCCGTCGATCCGTGGCGTCGACCGGCTGGCCGGCTTCTTCGGGCCGTACCAGGGTGAGCCCGTCGCGGTGGAACAGATGAATCGCGACATCGCGGCGGCGGTGGCTCAGTGATCGGCTTGGACACGAACGTCCTGGTCCGCTACATCATGCGCGACGACCCGACCCAGACCGAGGTGGCGGACGCCGTGATGGCGCAGCTCACCGCGCGAGAGCCCGGGTTCGTGAGTCCTATCGTGCTCGCCGAGCTGTGGTGGGTGCTTGGGTCCAGCTACCACCGGACCTCTTCGGAGCGCTGCGACCTGTTCGCCGAACTGCTGGACGCGGATGAGCTGCGAATCGCGAACCACCCGGCGGCGCGGCAGGGCCTGGCACGCGCCCGAGAGGGCGCTGATTTCGCCGACGCCTTCATTGCGGCCATGAACGTCGAGTTCGGCTGCGCGACCGCCACGTTCGACCGAGCCGCGGTCCAGCTGGCAGGAATGGTCGACGCCGCCGCGTTCCGGGCGACTTGAGCCGTGACGGCAGAAAGGACAGGTGGCATGGCATCTGGGTCCTTTCCGGAGGCGTGCAGAGGTCCCCGTATCGCAGCCTGGTCTCAGTCGTTCTGCCACTCTCCGGCCAGGGCATCCAGGAGGCCGAAGAGGTGGGGGACGTCGCCGGCACCGAGTTGCTCCGGGCGTGCCTGATGAGCCCGGATCTTCCACGCATCCCACAGGTCGATCTGCCCCAGCGCCACGACCCATGGCAGATAGCCCGCGATGATGGAGTTGTCGTGCTCCCACTGCAACTGGTGTGCCTCCGCCGTCGCCAGGTACCGGGCGAACCCGCCGACCTCTGTCATCACCGCCGTACCCTTGTCGGTGAACCGGTAGTCGGGCGCCGACCGGGTCAGGCAGAACATGATGAGCACGATGAACACCGGCACGCCGACGAACGGCTTGAAGAAGCACGCGATGCTGATGGGCGTGACGAACGCCACGATCACCCACCACAGCGGGTTGGCGTCGCCCTCCAGGTCGGCCTTGGTGACCAGATCCTTGGCCACCAGATCACCGAACACCATCTCGTCCCGCAGGTCCTCGTACAGGTCCCGGCACGTCGCGCCCGCCGTCACGGAACGGGTACGCGGATTCTGCTCCGTACCGACCACCGACCACAGAATGGATCGTTCGTACGCCGGGAGGTCACGCTGCGGGGCTTCCCCCCGACTCAGCTCCCAGGTCCCGTCCTGCGGCGAGGTGAGGCGGATGAGGCCGCGCTGGATCAGGTCGGCCAGCGTCGCCACCACCTGCCGACCGTACCCGGCGCCGCTCAGCAGCGCCACCGTCGTCGGTGTGACAGTTTCCGGCGGGCTGAGCCGGACCTCCTCCGCGCCACGCCAGACGGTCCCGGCGCGGGCGATGAGCCGGGTGCCCGTCGCGGCGCCCCGCGACACGTACCACCACCACAACCAGTACAGCCCCAGCGTCACCGGGGTGATGATCAGGCTCGCCCGCCACCCCCCGAACTGCCACCACACCGAGGGCGACGAGAAGACGACCATGCCGAGGACGGCCGCCATCATGAGGCCCAGAGGTGCGACCACCGTCATCGCCAACCGCTGGACGACCGACCCAAGTCTCCCGTACGCCCCGGCACCGAACGCGTCGCGCTGGTGGTGCCCGGTACGCTCGGCCACCTGGCGCACGCCCACACGCTCCAGCCACAGCGAGATCCCTTCCGCCAGGATGCCACCCGCCATCACCGCCCACCCAACGGGGATGGCCGCCGGCTCGTAGGAGCGATAGCCGGTCAGCAGGATGACCGGGCCGACGCAGATGGCACCAATCCCCAGGACGAGCAGCGTCATGGAGCCCCCGGTGACCAGGGAGTCCGCGTCGTACGACTCCGGCCGCTGGTGGTACGTCACGCGCTTGCGTGCGTACCCTGAGAGGGACTCGCGCCAGGCTATCACCAGCTGTCGTACCTGCCTGTGGTACGCGTCCTGAACAATGCGCCGTCCGATCTCCAGCCCCACCCCGCCAACCGCCCAGATCGCCAAGGCCACAAGGATCTGATATCGATGCGAGAGGCTCATGCAGTTGCTCGGCGGGTGCAGGCAGGCCGCCCTGTCCGCGCGTTCCAGGGCGAAGCCGGCGATCACCCAGGCGGCAAAGCCGAGCACCAACCAGCCGGCCAGCACCCATCCGGCCACCCGGTTCACCCGGGAGACCAGCAGCCCATCGACCCGTTGGCGGAAGTCGGCTTCCAGTGCCGCCGTGTCCTCGGTTGGCTGACCCGCCCCGGGCTCAGGGTCGGAAGGATCCACGCTCACACCCCCATTGTGTCAACGCGCCCGTCTGCTCGCCACGCCCTGACACGGCTGCGTGGTGGGCACCGACGATGCGTCCATGACGTCACCGCTGCTCTGGTCAAGCCACCGATGCCGCTCTGGTCAGCTCGGCGATGCTGCTCTGGTCGGCGCACGACTCAGGCGGCTGAGCTTCGGGCAGGTCCGGCGCCTGACTCACGACCTCTCGTGGACAGGGTGCCCTCACACCGCCGACGACGGTTATGCGATGTCAAACGATCACGGTGATGTAGTATATCTATCATCTCAGGCGAGGGGAGGCGGGGATGATCTTCCAGACACCCGCGTTGGGCGAGGCAGAGTTGGCGGTCCTGGCGCGCATCGACCAGCTACGCGACAGCCTCAGGACAAGCTTGCACGAGCCCCGCCGGTGGACGGGGTCACTGCGCCGCATCTCGTTCGCCCGGAACATCCAGGGATCGAACTCGATCGAGGGCATCGTCGCCGACCTTGACGACGCCGCCGCGATCGTTGACGACGAGGCCCCCCTGTCCGCCGACGACCAGGTGCGGCGAGCCCTGGAGGGCTACCGCAACGCGATGACCTACGTCGTCCAGTTGTGCGACGCCGAACCAGACTTCGCCTACTCCGCGCAACTCCTCAAGGCGCTGCACTACATCATGACGTCGTACGACCTGAAGAACCGGCCAGGCAAATGGCGCATCGGGGACATCTACGTGCACAGCGGCGACCTCGGGGAAGCCGTCTACGCCGGCCCCGAGGTCGATCTGGTGCCCTCCCTGATCGATGGACTGGTGACGGAACTGAACACGCCTCAGCCGTACCCCATCGTGGCCGCCGCCATGGCCCACCTCAACCTCGTCATGATCCATCCGTTCCGCGACGGCAACGGACGGATGGCGCGTTGCCTCCAGAGTTTGGTACTGGGCCGCAACGGTGTTCTGTCTCCCGTCTTCATGAGCGTGGAGGAGTACCTCGGGCGCAACACGCCCGCCTACTACGACGTGCTGGCCGCCGTCGGCGGAGGAACGTGGAGCCCAGAGCGGGACGCCACTGCCTGGATACGGTTCATGCTCACGGCGCACCTGCGCCAGGCCGCCACGCACCGCCAGCGGATCCGCAACTACGAGCGTCTCTGGTCGGAGTTGGTGGGCCTCCTCGGAGGGGACGAGGACTCCCGGTACCTGCCCGCGCTGCTGGACGCGGCCATCGGCCGCAAGATCACCCGCGGCGGCTACGTCGCCCTGTTAGCGCACGAGTCCGTGCAGATCTCCGATCAGAGCGCTGGGCGTGACCTCAAACACCTTGTCGACACCGGGTTGCTCCTCCCGCACGGTGAGAAGCGTGGCCGCTTCTACAGGGCCGGCCAGGTGGTCGCCGAGCGCTGGAGCCGCATCCGGGCCTCCGAGCCCGCCCGTGACGACTCCGACCCGTTCGCCCCACGCACGTAGGGCACCACCCCACCCAGAGTCGTACGATCCTGATAGGGTTGAATCGTACGAAAGGAGGCGCCAGTGTCGGTCATCACGGCCACCGAGTTCAAGACGAACCTGGGGCACTACCTTGATCGCGTAGCCTCGGAGGACATCTTCATCACGCGCCAGGGAAAGGTGACGGCGAGGCTGTCGGCGCCCGCCCGCGACCGGGTGGCGATCCTCGACAGCCTGGTCGGCATCATCCCCAGCACGGCGATGACCGCCGAGCAGGCCCGCGCCGAAAGGCTGGCGGACGAGTGAGAGCGCTCTTCGACGTCAACGTCGTGATCGACGTGCTGGCGCACCGCGCCCCGTTCTACGACGACTCCTACGCGGCGCTGCGCCTGGTGGCCGAGGGCCGGTTGGAGGGCTACATCGCGGCGGGCAGCGTGGCCGACATGGCGTACATCCTTCATCGCGGCGGCCTTGAGGCCGCCGACATCAGGTCGCGGCTGGTCAGCCTGACCCAGATCCTCGACGTGCGCGACACCACCGCTGCGGACGTGGCCAACGCCCTCGGCGCCACGGTGCCCGATATGGAGGACGCGATCCTGGCGGCAGGCGCCAAGCGGGCCGGCGCCGACGTGATCGTCACGCGCGACGCCCAGGGGTTCACAGCCTCGCCCGTGCCTGCCCTGAGCCCGGCGCAGGTGCTCTCCCGAATCACGGAGGCCGGCGATGCCTGACTCACGACACCTGGTGGACAAGCTGTGGGCGTACTGCGACGTGCTGCGGGACGACGGCGTGGGCGTCATCGAGTACACGGAGCAGTTGACGTACCTGCTGTTCCTCAAGATGGCACACGAGCGCGCGACGCGTGGCTTCAACAGCCAGCGCATCGTGCCCGAGGCGTACGACTGGACCCGGCTGACCGACGCGTCGGGCACCGAACTGGAGACGCTCTACACCTGGATGCTCGACAACCTGGCGAAGCAGCCGGGTGTCGTGGGCACGATCTTCCGCAAGGCCCAAAACCGCATCCAGGACCCGGCCAAACTCAAGCGGCTCATCTCCGACCTCATCGACAAGGAGCACTGGTCGAGTTCCGGCACCGACCTGACCGGCGACGCGTACGAGGAACTGCTGGCGAAGGGCGCGTCCGACCAGAAATCGGGCGCCGGCCAATACTTCACGCCACGCGCCCTCGTGCACGCCATGGTCGACTGCGTCCGTCCGACCATCGCCGACTCCATCGTCGACCCGGCCTGCGGCACCGGCGGGTTCCTCCTTGTCAGCCACGAGTTCGTGGCCCAGGGGGCGGCGTCCATGACCCCGGTCGAACGCGACCACCTGCGGGACACCCTCGTCACCGGGTACGAACTGGTCGACGGCACCGCCCGGCTGGCGGCGATGAACATGCTCCTGCACGGCATCGGCAGCCCCGACGGGCCTTCGCTGATCACCGTGCAGGACTCGCTGATCGCCGATCCCGGTCCGCGCTGGTCGGTCGTCCTCACCAATCCCCCGTTCGGCACCAAGTCGGCGCTGACCACGGTCGGCTCGGACGGCAAGGTCGTCCGCGAGGACTCCTCCATCGAGCGCACGGACTTCACCGTCACCACGTCCAACAAGCAGCTCAACTTCGTGCAGCACATCGCGACCATCCTCGACACCTTCGGACGGGCTGCCGTCGTCCTGCCCGACAACGTGCTGTTCGAGGGCGGCGCCGGCGAGACCATCCGGCGACGCCTGCTGGCCGACTTCGACCTGCACACGATGCTCCGCCTGCCCACCGGCATCTTCTACGCCCAGGGCGTCAAGGCCAACGTGCTGTTCTTCGACAAGCGGCCCGCCCGGCCGGGGCAGCCGTGGACCGACAAGCTGTGGGTGTACGACCTGCGCACCAACATGCACTTCACGCTCAAGCAGAACCCGCTGAAGCGTTCCGACCTGGACGACTTCGTCGAGTGCTTCCACCCCGGACGTCCCCGCAGCGAACGCCGCGAAACGAAGCGCTGGCACAGCTTCACCTACGACGACCTCGTGGCCCGCGACAAGGCCAATCTCGACATCACCTGGCTCAAGGACGACTCCATCGCCGATGCGGACAACCTCGCGGCCCCCGACGTCATCGCCCGCCAGATCATCGACGACCTCAGGGCTGCCCTTGCCGAGTTCGAGACTGTTGCCGCCCGGCTGCCGCCACCGCGGTGAGCCGCGAGCCCCAGGCAGCGGAGGCCGGGAACGGTGCACACCGCATGACTACTCCCCCTGTCCGGCCGGCCCGCCCGGCTCGCGGCTGCGATCGAGTAGCGGCAAGGACCGCAGGGCGTGCTCCAGGTGCCAGTTCGCGAACGCGGCCACGAGCCCCGAGACCTCACGCTGGCAGGTTTCGTCGGCGTCGCGGGTCGCCGGCCAATCCCCGGTAATCAGCGCACGGAGCAACACCCACGCACCCGGGCTCACCCGGCTCGCCCCGCTCGGGTGGCACGCGGCGCAGCAGGCCCCGCCGGCGCTGGCCGCGAACCACGGGTGCGGCCCCGGCGCCCCGCAGCGGGCGCAGGCGTCCAAACTCGGCGCGTAGCCGGCCAGCGACAAGGCCCGCAGCAGATACGAGTCGAGGATCATCGTCGACGGGCGCGTGCCGTCGCTCGTGCCCTCGCCGAGCGTGCGCAGCGCCCCAACCAGAAGCCGGAACTGGCGTGGCGCCGGGGCGCCCTCCTCGGCGACGAGCCGGTCGGCCGTCTCGACCATGACCTCGCCGGCCGTGTAGCGCTGGTAGCTGGCCGCCAGCGGCGGGCCGTAGCTGTGCAGCGTCTCGATCTGCGCGACCACATCCAGGCCCCGGCCCCGCGCGAACTGCACGTCCACATGGTTACCCGGTTCGCACCGCCCGCCGATCCGGGACGACGTGCGCCGCACCCCCCGCGCCACCGCCCGCACCTTGCCGTTCGACCGGGTCAGGAACGTGACGATCCGGTCGGCCTCGCCCAGCTTGTGGGCGCGCAGCACGACGGCTTGGTCACGATAGGTCGGCATGGTGACTCCATTGTCGCCCACCGCCCGGCGCGGTCCGGCCCAGGCGCGCGGGCGGGACCTCCCCGCCCCGTCCGGCACCACGCCCGGTGGGATGATGGAGGCATGCTGATCGACG
>Ga0209629_10004146_pt1 | contig 10655 bp, 9 predicted proteins | sample TergutCu122P5_FD_187286 | JGI IMG/M metagenome (GOLD analysis project Ga0209629, IMG submission 187286) | Cubitermes ugandensis P5 segment gut microbial communities from Kakamega Forest, Kenya - Cu122 P5 (SPAdes) (version 2) | ecosystem: Host-associated > Arthropoda: Insects > Digestive system >... | reverse complement strand
AAACCGAAACATGTTGGAGCGTAATTTTAGAATGTTTTAATAACTCTGTGTTTTTTAACATTATGTGCATCAGTTGGTAATAAAAAGGTTTCAACATTGTTTGATGCACGGTGTAACCATGAAGTTTATACATTTTTCAGTTTCTGTTGCATAAGCTATCTTTAAACGACCCAAGAAAGTCCTAACCAGCGGCTGACATGTGGTGGTATGGACAGAATAGTAGTAAAATATTCTCTGCAGAAAGTAACGAGAGGTTTCATGCAGTGTGAGACGCGATTGCCCAAATTCGCAGTAGTGGTTCAACTTACAACGACGCGTAAAACGTTTCAGTCACTCTATGGGAAAATCAAAATTAACAAACCCTGATTCTGAAATTACTGCTAGGGCTGCTATTGGGACGTCACGAAGAATTTAGGTTTCAGACGTTTAAAGGGAAAAGGTCAAGGCCGGTGGAATACAGACCTGGTGGCAGCGAATCAGTAAGCTGACATAATTGCTTTTTCCTCTATCTGCAGTTACTTATTTTGAAACCAACTTTTTACTCCCTAAGAATACTCACTTTGGTAACTTCTACGGGACAGTTTCATCCAAACCAAATTTTGTGTTATCCACTTTTCTGCAGCAATATGTTTAAATCCTTAATAACGTCTGGCACATTATTCTGTCAGATATAATCATTTTACCCATCTGCAATCTTCTCGATTACGAAGAGCTGCTCCCTGTCTCTCGTAACAAGTTGTCACCACTCTGTTCTTTCATGGCTGTTTTTTTACTGACTGTATGACTGATCATATTTAAATCAACAAATTCCGCACCCATTTGCAGAAACAATTTCCGTGTCAGCTCATAAAATTCTCAGCCCATATCCTGGCAGTTCTTGCTCTGTTTTGACCATAAGGACTTTTCTGAAATTTCCAAGGATTTGGGAAATAAACCCTTTAAGAACATTTTTCGCAGGACATTATAAAAATTTAGTATGGCAATATTCAAATGACATATACTCTTTGCAATATTTTAACGCAGACATTTATATCCTAGTACATTTACTGTAACAAAGTAAATCACGACACTCTAAGTTTATAGCCGATTGTTAGAAATATGGAAGGAAGCATGCTGGAAGCCAAATATCTTATTCTCACCTTCACTTCAGGTGCCTCCGGATTTTGTAAATAAAATAACTCGAACAAACCGTTAAATACTCTGAGATAAAATTTCAACAGGAGCCGAGAACAGTCCGTATTCCATTAATCTTCTCCCCACAAGAAAAGAGGCTCTCTTCTCGTTGCCATAAGAACTGTTGCAACAAGAGCTTGAGCTATGAACAACAGCTGGCCAGTCAAGAGCGTTAAAAGCTGAAGACAGTCGAGACGATTTGCTGTCAGCAACAAGGGACAAATGCCCTCAAGTTTCCAGTTAGATGAGATAGAACGTACAGTGGGGGTGTTTGAAATTCAGTACACGATGCAAACGTTTACAGCAATTGTGCAGGTTTTATTTGTAACAAACCTTCTGGGGAGATACAATGCATCGTGTACATTATTGTATCTACTGCCAGGCACACACACACACTAAGTACCTTGAATTGTGAGTGGTGGTGGTGGAACATTGTCCTTGCGCATGTGCGGTTTCACAGGGAGAAACAAGTCTCTATAAAGAAAAACCCAAAGTTCAAACTGATATAAACAAAGCGCTCACTACGTTAGGAAAAGACGTAGAGTGTCTCACATACTGAACATGTTGAAAGTGCCATTAACACTGGATCAAATCCCAGTAGACCGGCGATTCCGATACTGTGAAAACGGGGACTGCGGTGTGCTTTATAAGTAAAAAATTTCGAAATTCCTACCATTTTTTAAAAAATATTGTCGTTATGTGAATATACTATCGTTTTTACTTCCATCCAATTTTACTTTAATATTTCATTGTATGTTCTATGACGTATTTGTAATGGGAATGAGACCTCTATCCCACGTAATCGTATAAGGCTTTTGTATGGTTTTTGCAATGTTCTTGGCATTGTATAGGTCTGATGATGACCTGGTTAATTGGCGAAAACTAGTAACCCAAAAGCGTGAAAGTTGTGCTGTGCAAGACAGTACATTAAATACATACCTCTCGCCTAATTATTTTCTTTTAGACAGGACATCCCTCTTAGTGTTTTAATTATACGTATATAAAGAAAAGAAGCAGGATCACGGCCTATGTACAACTTTATCTTACGTATAAGATAGTGTTGTGTATAGACCGTGATCTTGCTTCTTTTCTTATCATACGTATATTTAAACCACAATGAGGATGTCTTGCCTAAAAAAGCATAAATACCAGTGGGTATACATCCAGCAGTACCAGAAACTGAAGAGAAAAATATGAATTGCAATGCGCTGTTGTTACATATTTATCTTATTTTCGTCGCATTCGTGTAAATGAAGGAAGAGTTAGTGCCCGCAGTCATGGAAAGGAGTATACCGCAAAATGCAAAGGTTCGATAACAAACTCAATAACGCAAAACAGAACGAGAATTCGTTTTTCTTCACTTTGTTTAACGACAAACAACAGAGTTTCCTCTACAGTTGAATTCAGAAGGTGGAATGATACAGTGGGATGTGGAGGGACCGGAGTAAACCAGGAAATTATGTTCGATCTGTGTTCCGTTTTGGAAAGGATCGGGCTCTTTGCAGCCGCGCTGTACCCCACAAAAAAGTACCTGCAAATCGGGGTTGGCCTTACTCACATTCACATCTGAGACGCGGTTCAAGTTTGCGATGTGTCAAGTGGCTCCAGACACTTGTCAGGGTTCTGATCACACCACTGAGGCCACATTGCGTCGGCCCCGATGCCTCTCGACACCAGTCGTTCTCTTTGCACTGCCAGTCGAACGTGAGCGTCTCTGAGGGTCACATCATCACCGTCGGGATCTGTCCACATTCGTTCGCTAAAGGCTGCGGCTCGTGGCCACATCTTGGCGTCAAGCGAGTTCTCATCCACCATTTCACCCCAAAGACACGCCTCTCCGCCCAGAATGAGGGTACGCGGTACGAGTTCGGTCCAGGGCCGATGTTGGTAAATAGTCTGCCACGAGGCTACCGGGTTGCAGACGCCCGCCTCGGCACCGTGCCATTCGCCAAAGCCACAGTCCAGGTACCAGGCGTCGAGGTGCGATAAAATGACGCGAAACCCAGCCTGAAGCAGTGCGGGAGCCTCTTGCCAAGTACTGGCACCCCAGGTCTGTATGACATAAACCCTGGGGTCGAGATACATATGTGCGTAATGCGGCCGCGTCATCTGGCTGGACCAGAGCACAACGGCGCGGGGGAGTGTGCCCCCCATGGCGACCGCCAGTAGTTGTAGGACCCGCTTTTGGAACTTCGCCCACTTGGCTATCAATACGTCATGGGTGACTGGACCTTGCATTTCTTTCGCCCAGCATTGTAGGTTCAACTCGTCGCCCCCAACGTGAAAAATGTCCGTCACGTTTGTGAGTTCCACAAGGTCCCGGTACAGCTCTCCCAGCACAATATACGTCTCCTCACTGTCCGGATTTAACTGTCCGCATGGTGGCTCCCCGCAGAACATGCTCCAGGGTTGCTGGTTAACACACACGCTCAAGTTGTGCCCCCACTGCCACCCGTTGCCCGCGTGGGCAGGCGCATCCAACTCTACCACCACACGCACTCCACGCACGTGCGCATATTCCACGAGTTGTACCACGTCACGTGAACTGTACACCCGGTCGGAAGAGTACGCACCGTAGCGAGCCATGTTGGGAATGCGCTGGGAGTCGAATGGAAAGCTCTGCGAATCCGAGAGGTGCCAGTGCAGGGTGTTAAGCTTGCAGGCGGCCAGTCCGTCCACTGCGGCACGCAAGGCACTTATCGGAAGGAAGTTACGTGCTGTATCTAGCAGCACCCCGCGGTATGCAAACCGGGGAGCGTCTATGACGTGAGCTCGCGTGAGGACGCGCAGGGACGTATCGTCCCACCATACCAGTTGCGAGAGCGTCTCCAGACCATGACGCGCCCCAAAATAGGACTGTGCACGTATCTCTGCCCGTAGCTTCGCCGTGCCTGTGCGCTGCAGCAGCAACTCGTAGCTCTCGTTGGTACCAAGTGACAGCAGGGGGTTGCGGTCTTCACTCTGCACCTCAAGAGTCACCAGAAAGTCACTCAGACGCCCTCTGCTAGGCTCCTCGGGACAAAAGCTCGTCACCAGGTGCTCCAGATTGCCACGAAATACGTAGAACGCCTCTTGTAACAGACGTTGTACGTGAGAACTTCGCACATGGAGCCGCAGCACCTGGAGGCAGAAGGGAGTCGATTGGAACCCCAAGTTCGTCACTCCAGTCGGGTGTGGCCACAGAGGCACGGGGCCGCACTGCATGCGGCAGGTGGCGAGTGAAGTGCGAGCACCACGCGATTCTCGACGGACACAAAGTTCACCCTCGCACTCCCAAGTCCACAAGTTGTCCACAGCGCAATGCCTGGCGGAGAAAAAAATAAATTTGGGAACTATGATTCTTCGAAATAAAGAAGGGACTTGAGCAAACTCTAACAGCTCAGGGACGACCATAAAACATAGAGTAGTTATTTTCTAAAAGAAATATTGAATATACACATGGTAGAACATTACCTCAGTGTGCTGCTCTTGAAGGAGCTCTGCAGGTCCTGTAGTCGTCCCCAGTAAAGTATGGCGACAAGCCCTACAGTAAACACTGTGAGGGCGACCAGGATCTTACGCAGGCGCTCAGTGCTGACAGTCACGAACATCTGGAAACAGGACCTGACAAATGCTATCTCATTCTTCGAATGAGCTGACAAAAGTTTCATGGCAGGAAGATTTGGTAACTTTTCGATAACGCATATTTTGTAGGCACTGTCACTATTCTATTGAAAGTCTCAGCTTTTGCAAGTATCGTATTTCCTGGTCCATAAGACGCACCGTGACTTTTTCGTTGGAAGTTTTAGAAAAATTAATGATGAATGTATTTTAATTATAGTAATTTATTGGAAGAAAACAGGATAGTTACATACCAAAGTTAGCAACCATAATATAATTTATTCATCATAGAAACCCAGAAAATCATCGTCACTGCCACTAAAATCAGCTCCATGGTTGTTTTCACTCGATGCGTCATTTTCGTCATATAAAAATTCATCTTCACTTCCATCTAGTGCATTGCTAATTCCACATTTTTTTAAGGACTTTACAATAGTCTCACTTTCAACTCGCTGCCAGGAATTTTTCACCCACTCGCAAACATTAGAAATTGAAGGCCGTTTCACTCTTCCTGCCGGTGAAACGTGATGAGTTGGTGCTGCCTCAACCCACTTTGCCCATTCCTCAGGCATAAATCCCTTGAACGGTTTATTAACTGAAAAGTCCAGAGGCTGAAATTGGCTAGTTAATCCACCAGGAATTACTGCGAGATGTGTCTTCAGTTTAGTGGCAAGCCTTTATGTTGATTCTGTTACATGTGCCTTGAACTGATCGCACACTAATAATAAAGATGGTTTTTTAATAAGACCACCTGGACGCTTGGACCACACTTTCTCTAATCACAGCTTCATTTCTTCTCCATCCATCCATCCTTTAGAATGAACATGAACGTAAATCCCATGTGGAATTACATCTTTAGGCAGCGTTTTTCCTTTCAGGATTAATAAAGGTTGAAGCTTTGTGCCATCAGCACAGCACGCAAGAACAAGAGTGTAACGCGTCTTCTCATAATCAGAAGTCTTTATCATAATTGTCTTAGCACATTTAGCATCCACTGTGTTATTCGATGGAACATCAAACATCAAAGGTACCTCATCCATGTTCCCTAATTGTCCTATCTCAAAACACAGCTTCTTTCTCATGTTTATGACATATTTATGGAATTCTGTAATTTTTCTTTCGTACTCACGGGGCAGTTTTTGCGCTATTGTAGTTTGAGTACACATACACAGGCCATTTCTTCTCATAAATCTTTCGCACCAAGAAGTTGTTCCAGCAAAACCAGTAATAGATATTTCAATGGCCAGTCTTCTCGCTTCAATTAAAATAATTTTTATTGAAACAGCAATTCCACTCTTCCTATTATCTATTATCCAGTTCCTAACATATTCTTCAAGTTCTGGCCATTTAGGAGCACTTGAACATAATTTTTTTTTATTCTTATCTGCTTTGATTAAATCTTTCCTTTGCTTCCTCCATTCTCGTATCATCTTCTCTGTCGGAGGTGAGCCAAAACAACTTTCAGCTGCCCGGTTTCCATGTTTCTTTTAGCGCAATTTACGACTTCAATTTAAAATGCAGTACTATAAGATAATCGTTTCTCTTTTGATCCCAAGATGATTTTCTTTGATTTTAAACTTTAAATTTAACTCTTTAATCACTCTTTGTAAAAACGTAAATACACACAAAACAGATATACACTAAGGAACGTGTAACGCACTTGAATTACACTTGACTACACTTCGCTACTGCAGCAGCGTAAATAACCGGAATCACATTTGATGCAATGTATACGTTAGGGGAAATTCCCGGATAAGAAAGTAAGCCGTTCACAAACATTGATGCCAGATCTCATGATACGGAAGCAAATTTCACTATCTCACGATAAAGATGTATAATAGATGTACGGGTATTTATAAGTTTGAAAATAATACTTACCCTCGGCGCATAAGACGCAGGTCGAATGTAGGTCACATTTTTCGGGAAAAAAGTGCGTCTTATGGGCAGTGAAATACGGTACTCTGCGTCATAGCATGCGTACTTTTCGTAGCCTCAAGTAAAACTTCTATTTGTGGCCTCTAATATCGCATGAATGTGCAAGTACATAAATGGCATTTTTCCTGTTTCCCACCGCGCATCTAACAGAAAACACACAAAGATGAATTTTTATGTAAAATATATATGTACGTGTATATATATTACATTTTACCTTCTTTTAATATTGCATGATAGCCCGATGGTGATTAATTGTGAATCAAACATGTAGCTACTTTTTGAAAAGACTAAACGTAGTCGTGTTGGATGATGCAGTTAAAAATTGGGTATTGAATATTCCATAGCAAAACGTGATGACTTCTCTCAAACAAATAAATATGTAAAATGTTCCGTATGAGACAAATTGTATTTCTATATAACTTACAAGATTTTAAACAGAGTGTTACTTAAGACGAGTATCAAAATTCAGGCTGTTATTACATGAATCACTTTGAGTAAAAATTGTTTTATCGCCATACGGCCGACTATCGAAAGTTACATCGCTACGAGCAATTAATTTTTTCAAGATATTGTATGGTACCAGTTGTTATGAACCAGCCTCACTCCGTCGTACTCCCATTGTTCCTTTACGATACTTTTAAGTAAATACTCGCAATTCAGTTAACAGCATGTCTAAAGCATTTCTGTCGACAGATAAACTGCATACTGTAATTGTCACTGCCCTGATCTCCGTATTCTTCGTTATAGTCCACAAGCCTGACCTGAGAGATTACAAGATCAAACATCCATTCATTGCTTCCTGTTGCAGAATGTGAAAGACATGTGCCTCTAGCAAAACTGCAGAAAAGAGAATAACTAAGGCAGTTCGCTTGAAACTTAAGGGAAAATAATGAAAATATCGAAAGAAAACAATTTCTCAGTTGATAACTTTCATTTGTGGTATTATCTGCCATTTAACTTCCATTTTATGTTCTACAGTATGACAAAACCTGCTATAAAAGTTTCAGTTACACTCACGTACGTAATTTAAAATGCTCGTGTCGGTGTAAGGGTTGATAATAGGATACATGTTCATATATCACTGTTTTATTCAAAATGACTCAAATAAAGTATCCTTAAAGTATGGCACAAGTTACGTGAAATATTCTGTATATACGAGGGAGGTCTGATAAGTTTTGCCTCCACTTAAACAGAAAATGGACGGTAAAAGATATTTTAATTAAATAAAAAAAGAAACATGCCTATATCAATTATTCTCAAAGCTTCATAATTATTTTTCCACAAAATCACCACGCACTGCACTTCAATACACTTCCGCCAACGCTGCACTAGTTCTTTAAATCCGTCCTTAAAAAATTGGTTTTTTGTTTTTGAAATCCTTTCCCCACTGCAGACTTCACCTCTTCATCACAAATGAAGCGCTGGCCCTTCAAGTGTTTCTTTGGTTTTGGGAACAGGTGGAAATCGCTTGGAGCCAGATCTGGGCTATACGGTGGATGCGGCAGCATTGGAAAGTCCGGGTGTTGAATTGCATCTCTTATTGCTGCATTTGTATGAGGCCTGGCGTTGTCGTATTGAAGAAGTGTTTCATTTCTTATTCCAGTCCGTTCGATTCTTCTTTTTGATGCAGTAAGAGTTTCAATGTAACGTTGAGAGTTTATTGTTGTTTCTTTTTCAAGAAAGTCTGCAAGAACAACACGTTCCGAATTCCAAAAGAAAAAGAAACAGTCAACACTACCTTTCTAGCCGAGGCCTGTGTTTTGAATTTTTTCGGCTGGGTGATTCCTTATGGCGGTATTCCATGGACTGCCTTTTGTTCTAAGGGTCAATGATGGACCCAAGTTTCATCACCTGTAATTATCTTCTTTAAGAAGTCCTCACCTTCTTTTTCAAAACGTTCCAGGGGTTCCCGAGAAATGCGTACTCTTTCAGCTTTCATTTCATCAGACAGCATGCGCGGTACCTATCTGGAACAAACTTTTCGGAATCCAAGAACACCAATAATGTGTCCCACTCTCTCCTTAGAAATCCCTAATGCAACGGCAATTTCTTTTTCTTTCATGCGACGATTCCCGCGGATCAGTTCTTCAACGCGATCTTGATGAAGCTGATCACTTGTAGTCATAGGCCTTCCACTTCGTGTTTGTCACTCAAATCTGCTTGCCCCAATTCTCCATCTTTGAACCGCCTTACCCAGCGTCTTACTGTACTCACATCAACACACTGATCACCATAAACGTCTTGCATTCGTCTGTGAATTTCAATTGGAGGAACTTTTTCCGCGGTTAACACTTTCCGTCCGCACGGAGTATATACACTCCGCGGTCCCTCAAGCCACCAGTCCGGGCGCCCTTTAAGAATTCAATAACAGCACGCTGTTTTTGAACGTCTGAAAACTCCTCCATTTCGATGTGCACTGGGTGAAGACTGTAAGCATCTGTGTGTTCAAGGTGAAGTAGAATGGAAGAGAGATACTCGTACCATGCGACTACACAGAACCGGTTTTATCCAGATATGCCTAATGTAAATAAAAATATTACAGTAGAGGCAAAACTTATCAGCCCACCTACGTATATCAGACTACATATTTCCATTTATTCCCCAGACCACTGTGAGGTCTGTTACAGGTATACTTTATATTTAATGCCTTAATGTGTCTAAAGATTCCTCGTTAAATTTGTGAACATTACAAAAAGGAACACAATCAGCTATTAAATACCTCTAAGACTTTCCCTCCGAAACCGTCTCTTCCTTCCAGGTCTTCGAACAAAAATTTCGTAAATATTGTTCTTGTCTCTCAACTACGCCGCCTATTAAACTCCTTGACTTGCTTTTGAAAGTTCTATTTCAACAAATATCAGAGGAAAGAAGAGTAACAATACGAGAAGGAAGCAAATCTATAAAGTGCACGCAGACGTACTCTTTTTTCGCCACGACTCTTTGTTTTTCTCATCAGCAACACAACAGCCAAAACTTTCAGAGCAGAATAAAACACAATTTATAAAAATAAATTTTTCACGCACGTGGTTAAAATTAATATTTGGGAATAAGAAAACTACTGGAAATCGCACTTCTACCCCAGTACTTTGCACATCGCTTCAACAGCTGTAGCTAATTTATTAATAATGCCAAGACTAAGGAGTAAATTTCAAAATTTCAACAAAAAAAGGGGGGGGGGAGTCATGGTTTCGTAAGAGGGTTTTAGATTTCTGCAATCAGCCTAAATATGTTTTGTTTTTATAAATGTTTTACTGTAGAACCAAGTCTATTTTGATGCTACTCTGTGCCAACCGGAAATCGTTTACCGTCATTCTGGAGGAATGAGACGCCTCCATCTTCCGGGTTTAGCGGTTATCTGAACTTGAACGCGAGTATTCAATAACACCGCTGTGAAAAATTTCGTACCACTTGGATTAGTAATATGTCAGCGAGTTTCGTTCATTTTTTATGGCTTTTTGACCCAGTGTTATTTTTTGGCAGAGTGGCGCCGCCATGTTGCAGCGGGTGTGCGGACGGCGGCATGAACGTCGTGGTGCTGCTCCTGTGAGTCTATGCATGAAAACAGCACGGGGCAACTGACAGTAGCATTTCCTGATTGATACACAAACTTTGCAGGTTCAATGACGGCGGGCCGTATGAAAAATTTCAAAGTGTATGAGAGATGCTTGATCATTTAAGTCACGTCCCCCAGACAGAAAAATTTACATGAACTCAAATACACCTCTCAGTTTTTCAAATCACCTTCTAGTCTTGGTGGAACTTGAAATTTTAGAGCTATGGAAAATAGTAATTATTTGTTTATCTAGCCTCGGACCCAACACAGAACAGCCAGATGCGCTACGAATTTTAAAACAATGTGCATGTATTGCAATATCTTTCTGGATGCGATTAAAATTATCATTCTACATCCCTATTTTTTTACATAAGTGCATTTCATTTTGTGAATT
>Ga0209629_10004145_pt1 | contig 10659 bp, 10 predicted proteins | sample TergutCu122P5_FD_187286 | JGI IMG/M metagenome (GOLD analysis project Ga0209629, IMG submission 187286) | Cubitermes ugandensis P5 segment gut microbial communities from Kakamega Forest, Kenya - Cu122 P5 (SPAdes) (version 2) | ecosystem: Host-associated > Arthropoda: Insects > Digestive system... | reverse complement strand
ATCAAAAATTCTGCCGCGCAAGCCTTCCGAAAGTTGATACCATCTATTTCCAAGACAAAAACAGCTCTCGGAGCTTTCTACCGCAGACTCGCACCAAGAATTGGAAAACCACAGGCTATCACAGCTACTTGTAGAAAACTCGCCATTTTAGTCTACAATGCACTCGTTCTTGGGCAAGCATATATCGAACAGGGAGAGATGCAATATCTCGAAAAACAGAAAGCATGGGAACGTAAAAAATTGGTGAAACTTGCAGAAAAATATAACTGCCAACTTATCCCAACAGGCTGATACTAACTGTCGTTAGATGTGCTTTTGAGAAAAATTTTAGTTCAATAGAACGAATACTTTGCATATATCCTTTTCCTTCAACCTGATTACCTGATTATTTCCGGTAAAAATCATTCGATGGTAAACTGTTGATTACTATTGATTTATTTTTTCTTTATGTGTTGACATTGGGATTATCTTTGTAGATTTTCGTAAATTTGCTTTTTTGTATTACCTTTGCAGTTTAAAAGTAGTAAAAAAATTATTATGGGAGAAAACCTCAAGTCCGGTTTGGTAAAACTCTTGAAAACTTTTATTCCGTTGGCATTCGGACTTATTGTATTGTGGTTTATTATCAAATCATTGGATTTTAATCAAGTGCTTACGACGCTTAAAAAAGATGTAAATTATTGGATCATTGCGTTGTCGCTTCCGTTTGGGCTGTTTGGGCAGATTATAAGGGCATTCAGGTGGGATTTATTAATTCGTCCTTTGGGATATCGTCCGAAAAAATCTAATTTAATTTATTCGGTTTTAGGAAACTATGGTGTAAATTTGGCATTCCCGCGATTGGGAGAAGTTTGGCGGTGTACGATGGTAAACCGGTATGAAAAAATTCCTTTTACTAAATTAATCGGTACGATGATTATCGACCGTATATCCGATACGGTGACGGTGGCTTTAATTGTTATTGCCGCATTTATCATGAATGTTCCTTATTTTAATTCTTTTTTTGCTCAACATCCCGAAACTTATACCAAATTGTATGAGATTATATCTTCCGTTTGGTTTGATATTGGCATCGTAGTGATAGTAATTCTCATTTGGTTTTCTTTTTGGAAATTAAAAAAAAATTCATTTATAAAGAAAATTAACAGGTTTTTATTCAGCATTTGGGAAGGAATCCGTACCATCGGACAGATGAAAGATAATTGGCTGTTTATGCTTTATACCTTATTGATTTGGGCGAGCTATTTTCTGTACTTTTATATCTGTTTTTTCGCTTTTCCGTTTACAGCAAATTTGGGATGGAATCGCGGATTGATTGCTTTCGGGATGGGCAGTCTTGCAATGGGCGTTCCGGTACAGGGAGGCGTTGGCGCGTGGCAATTCATGATCATTACTACATTGATGGGATTTGGAATAGGTAAAGATGATGCCGGCGCATTTGCTTTTTGCGTGTGGACGATACAGTCGCTTCTTTTTACGGGCATCTATGGTCTGTTTGCCGTTATGGCTTTACCGATAGCGAATAGAAAAAAATAAATTTATAAAATATATAGTTATGAAACGAGTATGTACCTTTTTACTTTTGAGTTTATTCATAAGTTTCCCACTGTTTTCACAATCCAAAGGCGATCAATTAATCGGTAAATATTATGTTATTAAGGAAGATACAAAATCCGAGTCACGTATTCAAATTTATAAAACTTCGGAAGGGAAATATGAAGGCAAGATAATTTGGCTAAAATACCCTAACCGGCCGGATGGTACTCCAAAATACGATGATAAAAATCCTAATCCCGAATTGCGTAAAGTGAAATCCGATCAGATTGTTTTGTTGAAAAATTTTACTTACGACGAAAAAAACGATGAATGGATCGGAGGTCAGATTTATGATCCGGAAGAAGGAAAAACATATAAGTGTAAATTGAATTTTGTGTCGCCGGATAAGCTGAAAGTTCGCGGATATATTGGAATTCCTGCATTTGGGAAAACGATGTATTGGACTAAGGAAAGTTGAAATTTTTTTATATTTTTGTAGTTGAAAATTTATTAATATGAATAACAGTATTTTGGACTTAAAACCAGCTGATGTCTGGAAGCATTTTTATGCATTGACGCAAATTCCGCGTCCGTCGGGTCATTGCGAAAAGGTGACCGGTTATATCGAACAGTTCGGTAAAGAATTAGGGTTGGAAACTGCTCGCGATGTTGCTAATAACATTTGCATCCGCAAACCGGCAACTCCGGGTTATGAGGAAAAACCAACCGTTATTCTACAGTCGCATGTGGATATGGTTCCACAGGCTAATTCCGATGTCCCGTTTGATTTTACCAAAGATGCCATTCAGGCTTATATAGATGGCGAATGGGTAAAAGCCAAAGGCACCACTTTGGGGGCGGATAATGGAATCGGGGTTGCAACGACTTTAGCTATTTTGGAAGCTACCGATTTACAGCATGGATCTTTGGAAGGTTTATTCACGACCGACGAAGAAACGGGGATGTACGGCGCTTTGGAAGTTCGTCCCGGATTTATTGACGGAAAAATCATGTTGAATTTAGATTCGGAATCGGATGGCGAATTATACATCGGTTGCGCCGGAGGAGAAGATGTCAGCGTAGCTTTCCGGTATAAGGATAAAACTTTTGTTCTGAAGAAAGAAATCATTGTAAAAATCTCACTGACAGGATTAAAAGGCGGCCATAGCGGTGTGGATATTCATTTGGGACGCGCCAATGCCAACAAACTGATGTTTCGTTTTCTGAAAGACGCCATGCAAACTTACAAAATCCGTTTGGCTTCAGTTGAAGGAGGAAGTTTGCGTAATGCCATTCCACGAGAAGCTTTTGCAACGATTCTGGTCAAAGGGAAAAATGATTACGAAGGTCTGTTGAAAATGGTTGATCATTACCAGCAATTGTTTAACATTGAATTTGACGGAATTGAAGATAAAATCGAATTTAAAGCCGAACAACAACCTCATTCCAAAAAACTGAAACTTATTCCGAAAAAAGTTCAGCGGAAATTGATACATGCCATTGTCGGCTGTCCCAACGGAGTCATCAATATGTTTGCGAAAATTCCTGATACGGTAGAAACGTCTGTAAATATGGCCATTGTGAAGTCGAGTAACAACTTGACGGAAATTAAATTCTTGGCCCGCAGTTCGTCCGAAAGCAAGAAAAAAGCGATTTGCAGCAGTGTAGAAAGTGTATTTACTAATGTCGGAGCAGAACGGATTGAATGTGGAAACAGTTATCCCGGTTGGGATCCGAATCCGGATTCCCAAATCCTGAAAATCATGGAAAAAGTTTTCAAAACACAGCGAAAAAAACAACCTAAGGTAGAAGTGATGCACGCCGGTTTGGAATGTGGAATTATCCTTTCCCATGTTCCCTGTTTAGACACGGTTTCTTTCGGGCCGACTATTCAGTTTCCTCATTCTCCCGATGAAAAATTAGAAATCGCTACCGTACAGAAATTTTGGGATTATTTGACAGCGATTCTGAAAGAAATTTAGTGATGCCGACAGCCGGTCTTTATCTTATTCCGGTTACTTTAGGAGAAACGGAAATCTCAAAAGTTCTGCCGCCGGATAACAAAGAGATTATTTTATCCATTCGATATTTTATTGTTGAAAATGTTCGAACGGCGCGTCGTTTCTTAAAACAAACCGATCCGGGCATCGACATCGACTGCCTGACGTTTTACACTTTGAACAAACATACTTCGGAAGCCGAATTGTCGGGTTTCTTAAAGCCGATTGAGGACGGATATTCCATAGGAATCATTTCCGAAGCAGGGTGTCCGGCCATTGCCGATCCGGGTGCAGATGTGGTTTCCATTGCTCAGAAGAAGAATATTCCGGTTGTGCCGTTGGTAGGGCCTTCTTCTATTTTGTTGGCTTTGATGGCGTCCGGATTCAATGGACAGAATTTTACTTTTCACGGGTATTTACCCATCGAAGCAGGAGAGAGAATCAAGACTTTGAAAGTTTTGGAACAACGCGTCTATTCGGAAGATCAGACGCAACTGTTTATCGAAACGCCATACCGTAACGGAAAACTTATTGAAGACATCCTAAAAACCTGTAAACCAACGACCCTGCTTTGCATTGCTGCCGATATTACATTGGACAGCGAATTCATTAAAACGAAAAGTGTTGCGGAATGGAAGAAGCAAGTTCCGGAACTTTCCAAGCGGCCTTGCATTTTTGCTATTTACCGGTAAATCGCACGTCATTGCGAGCCGCTTGCGGCGAAGCAATCTATATTATTTGATTCTTCGGTAGTACATTGGTTGATAACAGGTAAATAATTCCGGATGAAAAATCCAAACCAAATCTTTCAAAACATAATCGGGATGGACGGGAAGCTCCTCGTAATAAGGAACTTTTCCTGTATTGCAGATATAAATATTCCCTTTTTTATAAGCGTCAAACAACGCATAATTCGGGTATTCTTTTATTAATTCACTTAGCGTTAATTCGTTGGAAGTATTATATTTGATTAGCCAGTAATCTGCTTTTTCCGCTTTGTCGAGTACCGATTCAAAGGACAAACCGATGGAACCGGTGTGCGCATCTTCTTTCCAAAGATAATCGGCGCCTGCATCGCTAAAGAAATGAGCCATATAGCTGTTTCCTCCGGGCAGCCACCAAACGCCGCTGTAAATGGTTTCGGCAAAAACAGTCGGCCGGGTTTTGAGGCGGGACGTTAGTTCCTGCAATGCTTTGTAGTTATTGACTGTCACTGTAAATAAAGAATCGGCCAAAGATCTTTTGTCAAAAAACAAAGCGAAAAAGCGAATCCATTCCGCACGTCCCAGAGACGAAGATTCCATATAATCGACACATTCGATAGACGGGATGCCTAACCGGGAAGTTTGCCCTGTTCCGGTTTCCTCGATAGGAGCAGTGAACAGCGCTTCAGGTTCAACAGCCATAATTTTTTCAATATTGGGATTCGCTGCTTGCCCTACATCAGCGATTTTCCCTTTACGAATGCCGTTTTGTACAAACGGAATATGGATAAAATCCGGTTCGCAAACCCCAACAAGAGTTTGCAAAGCGCCAAATTCGGCAAAAAAACTGCATTGTACGGAACCGAAACTTACGGTTCGTTCGAGAGGCGTTCGAATCAAAATGCCTTCCGGTAATGATTCGGGCAAAGGATTTGATTTGGAGACAAGTACAAACCGTTGTAATTCGCGTTCAGGTTTCCAAGGATTACGTATAGTTACAAATGTATAATTATCGTGCGTTTCTATTTTGAAACCTTTGGCGAAATAAATGCTGTCGCTTGTATTGAGGACGACAGCGTTTGTTTGATTGGATGGTTCTTTTTTGCAGGAAAAAAGAATAAAAAAGAGGCAGATCAGAAAATATCGGCATTCTTTCATTAGAACATGTTATTAATATTTTGCCAATTTATGAATTTTACATCATGGAATAAAGGTTCCTCCCGGCCGGCATAAACAACAAAATCTTCTGTCTTAGAAAAAAGTTTTTTTAATAACAGGATATTTTTGATATGATCGGCCGATAGTGTTGAGGAAGATTTGATTTCGATAAAACGAACTTCTTCGGGTAATTCCTGTACACAGTCAATTTCCACGCCTTTTGCGTCTCTCAAGAAATAGAAATTTGCAGGTAATCCTGCATTGAAACGAGTTTTGAGTAGTTCTGAAAAAACAAAATTTTCAAATAAATTTCCCCGCAAATAAAAAGTTTCCAGTTGTTTTTCATGCTCGATATTCAACAAGGAGCACACCAATCCCGTATCATAAAAATAAAGCTTAGGTGATTTTATCATTCGGCGGTTGACGTTACCCGAATAGGGCTGTACGAAGTATAAAATATAACTTGCCTCTAAAAGTGAAAGCCATGATTTTACGGTATTTACGGAAATATTGGCATCATTGGCAAGCGAGGAAAGGTCGAGAATATTCCCAATCCTACCCGCACAAAGTTTTATGAAACGAGCAAAAACAGTTAAATTTTCAATATTTCGCAATAATCGAATATCGCGTTCCAAATAGGTTTCAATATAATGTGGGAAAAAGTGAATGGGGTCAATATTTTCATTATACAAACGCGGATAACCACCATTGAACAAAATTGTATCAATGTTTTGGCTATCCAATTTGGCAGCTTTAAGCTCGGAATACGACAAAGGCAACAGTTTTAAAGAAGCCACTCTACCTGCCAAACTTTGTGAGATATGCTGATTCATCAAAAAACTTTGCGAACCTGATAAAATAACTTTTCCGTTTTCGCGACTGTTATCCAAAATTTCCTGTAAGTATGAAAAAAGTTTAGGAACATATTGTACTTCGTCTAAAATAAATTTTTCACCTGCAGAACTCAAAAAACCACGCGGATCACTGTCGGCAAACAAGCGAGTATCAGGGTTTTCTAATGAAAAATAGTTATAATTTCCGTTTAAGTTTTTTACCAGCGTAGTTTTACCCGACTGACGAGGCCCTGTGATATTTATTGCAGGATATTTCTGTAAAAGCGCAAGTAAAATCTTCTCTATATTTCTGTTAATCATACAATTAAGTTTATTGTGTGTAAATTTGCATTACGAGTGCAAATTTACACATTTTTTATCGGAAAGGCAAATTAAAAAGTTTTTTTCGTCGAAATATTAACCGGCAACCTTTATTTAAACACAAATTTGCAAGCCAAAATCCCTACTTCAATCGTTTTTTTCAAAACGCCGTCGGAGCCGAAAATATAGACTTTATCCGGAGTAGAATAGTTAGTATCCGAAATATAAATATCTTTGCTATCGGGATCAACACCAATCGCACCGGCCGCATTGATTTTCGTCCTGTCCGATATGATTGCTCCCGAAACTTTTTGTCCGGTTTTTACATTGTAGCGGCCAAAAGTACTATTGGCCGTTCCGTCCAAATTGTAAGTCACATCGAAATAATACAAAATATCATCCACAATCGTAAAGTTTTGACCGGAAGAAACTCCTGTGAGATCGGTAACTGCATCCGTTTTTGTATCAATCTTTTGCATTCCACAGGAAATATCAATGTAATTTCCTTTGTAAGAAAGATAAATATCGCCTGATGAATCAGCCATGACACAATTCGGATTTAGTCCGACGGTGATTCTTTTCGTTTCGGTAAATGTTGCAATATCCACTATGGAAAGCGTATTGTCAACGTTAGGATATTCCAATCCATTTGAATTCGCCACGTACAATTTTCCGTTGACGGCGGCAATTCCTTCGGGATTAGATCCGACTTTTGTAACGGCTTCTACAATCAAAGCCGTTGTATCGATTCGGATGACATTTCCATCGTACGTCGAAGCATATATTTTCCCTTCATAAGACGTTAAACTGCGCGGCTTACGAGGTTGGGGTCCATCACTCACTTCAATGTTTTTCAAGATTCCAAGCGATTGCAGATCAATAACAGCGATTACACTTGAAGCATAAACGGAAACATACAGTTTACTTCCGTAGATAATCATATCTTGTCCGGTGTCACCCAGTTTCCCATTTGTAATGTCAAGGCTTGTTGTTCCTGTTGTGAAATCATAATACGATAGACTTGCATTATTTCCGGGATAACTTCCTTGATTCAAAATAAATACACCGGAAGTTGATGCAACGGGTTTATTTTCCGGAGTAGGATCATTATTTTCGCAAGCGGTAAAAGCAAACAGAAAAAATGAACCATAAAACACAACATTCAATAAATAAATAATTTTTCTCATTTTAATAATATTTTATGCAATTAATAAATAAATTTCATTCCTAAACGAAAAGAACGCCCCGGCATCGGATACGTACGAACCACTTCATACTGATTATTAAACAGATTCAGACATTCGGCAGTAAAAGCCAATGCGTAATTTTTCATGCGTAGTGTTTTTTGCAAACTAATGCTTTGATCCGTATAAGGTTTCATCCTATATTCCGGCCGGTCAATACCTGTATAATTTCTTTTTCCGGAATAAATCAGGGTATAATTAACTTCTAACCAAGGCGTTTCCAACAGAAGATAAGTTGTTGCAGAATGTTTTGGCATATAGGCTAATTGCTGATTGTAAGTAGACTTTGTTTTGTCGGTTTTATCCAAAACTTTTTGATAGGTATAAGTTCCTGAGATTTGGGCTGATAAATCAGATTTGAATTGCCATTGCATTTTGAGGTTCAAATCGGCGCCTTGCGTTTCCGTTCGTCCGAGATTCTGAACAGACCAAATAAACATGCTGATGCGCGGTAAAGCGACCAACTTATTTTCAACCTTGATTTGATAAATATCTCCCGAAAAAGAAAACACCGGAACCTGCTGACCAAACGAAGTGGCAAAAGTCAAACCCAAATTATACTGATTGGCATTTTCCGGTTTGAGATTGAGTGGCGGAACCGGTGAAAAATACAAATCTCCGAATGTTGGAAAACGATAAGTATTTTTATAATAAGCACGAAATCGTACCGGAATGTTTTTCAACGGCTGAATCGATAAACCCAAATAAGGTGACCAATGCGAACTATTTCCCAAAGCAGTGCCGATTTTATTTTTATCATCGGTAAAATTGTGTAACAGGCTGCCTGTCAGCGTAAAAACCGGATGTTCATATTTGCCGGTTAAAGCGCTTAACCAATTCGTGCGGGAAGGAAATGCTTTGGAAAAGTTGCTTTCGAAGTTTCCGTAAATTCCATCATTTGCCCAAGACACAGAAAGTTGTTCCGAAATCCGGTAGCGAATCGTTGCGTTCAGGTAATATTGCCTTTGGTAATAAAAATTTTCTCTTTTCCCGCTTGAGTAATTATTACTAATGTCCGTATAATCAATCCCTGAAAAATTGAATTTTGCATTAGCCAGAAAGTCAATGACTTTGTTAAAAGGTTGCGTGTAACTTGTTTGTAAAAAAGCCGTTTGATCTTTAACTCTTTCGCCGGAATAGTCATTGTAATAAATGGCCGGTCCCGGAATGCCTCTGTTCGACCGGTAATAATAAACCTTACCCGACAGTTTTCCTCCGTTGGAAAGAGTTCCGTAAATATCCGACTCCAATTTATAAAGCGCTACATCCGAATTTTTCCGCTTTTGGATAGAGGTAGAATCCGTGGAACCATAAACCTGCGGAAACGGATAATTCCCTTGTGATTTCAGGTATTCGCTCGAAAACCGGACAGAAAAAGTGTTATTCAACATTCGTCCGAAAGAAAGAGAAGGATTAACCAATCCGAAAGAACCGGTTTGAAAATTGGCTCTCAATTCGTTTTTTTTCACCGGATTTTTCCAAGGACCTTGAGTAATGATGTTCAAAACAGCGGCAAAATTTCGTTCATAAGCCGGTTGGAGTAAATCGTTCGTTTCACCGGTTTGTAAAATAAGGGTTAGTACATTATCTAAAGAAAAGCGTCCTAAATCAATTTGGCCGGTTTGATAGTCAAAGACAGGAATGCCGTCGTACAACACACCGCTGTAATTAGCGCTCAGGCTACGGACAGAAATGGTTTTCAAACCGCCTATTCCGCCGTAATCTTTCACTTGAACGCCGCTGAAAAATTTAACGGCATCGGCAACCTGTAAAGAATTAATTTGCTGAAGTTTATCTTCCTGCAATACTTGCAAAGGGGATGTCGAGCGATTTCCGGAGAAATAGGTTGCTTTTACTTCAACCGGATTTAATTGATGTATCTTTACCGTATCCGCCAATTCCTGAGCGGAAAGTTTGGAAGAAAATAAGATGAACACGAAGACACAAAGGCACAAAGTCACAAAGTCAATATTTATTTTTCTCTTTGTGTCTTTGTGTCTTCGTGTCTTCGCGTTCAGAATAATCTTAGTATGAATCATAGTAAATACCTTTAAACTCGAAAGTTTTACTAACACACATTTTGGCAGGTTTTCTGACTTACTCTTTTAACGAAACGCCTTCCCGATTACTCAGTGGCAAAAGTTGTTGTTTCGTCTAAATTCAAAAACAAATTCGTAATTGAATTTGAGCTTACAGCAGCGAGACTGTCCGGGACTTTCACCCGGTTCCCTTTTAGTATTTTCTCCGAATGGGGAAAAAACCACCATGCGGCAAAAGTACATCTTTTTTTATTATTACCAAAATATTATTGATTTTTTTACTTGCGGAAGTCATTTCAGAGCTGTTTATTGAAATTGTTATGCTCCCTCAACCAAGTTGCCGCCGGACTTCTTCGCCGAACGAGGATGTTAGTTTCCCATCTTATACCAATTAGATGCATTGCTGAAATCCCAGTTATCTAAATTATAATTGATTCTCACAAGCACCAATATTTCAGTACCGTTCGATTCTTTCTCAAACTTGTAATCGGCAACCTTATCGGGTTTATTCTCAATAACTGTATCATCGGAATTATGATGAACTACATTTGTAAAGCAGGCAACTATCGTCGCCACTTTCCTCAAATTGAAAAACTTTTTGTACATTTTTTTGTAAATTATTAATTATCTATTTCTTGTTGCCCAAGTTTCCCGCTATACGTAATTTTGACATCCTTGCTATCTTCTACTTCAGATGCCGTAGTTTTACCTGTAACGGTTATATCGTAAATATCGCCCTGTTTCGATATTTTTATTTTGCTGCCGTAATCCAAGCTGTAATCCAAGATATTTCCTCCATTACCTATTCTAATATAAGCTCCGGA
>Ga0209629_10004144_pt1 | contig 10660 bp, 7 predicted proteins | sample TergutCu122P5_FD_187286 | JGI IMG/M metagenome (GOLD analysis project Ga0209629, IMG submission 187286) | Cubitermes ugandensis P5 segment gut microbial communities from Kakamega Forest, Kenya - Cu122 P5 (SPAdes) (version 2) | ecosystem: Host-associated > Arthropoda: Insects > Digestive system >... | reverse complement strand
TGATACTTAGGGAAATGATCAAAAACCTGCTCTAATTCCTCATAAAAACTATCTTTTGACTCATCACTTTTCTCCTCACTTGGTGCATGCACATTTACAACAATGATATTGCACCAGCGACCTCTCGTAACTATATATGACACCCTATCGCTAACAAACCCTACTCTCTTAACCGCTGATGCTATTCTTTGGTGTACAAAAAATCCTGTTCCCAGCTGGTGATTTTCATTTCCTTTTCCATAGAAAAAGTTATAGTCCCCTGCTCTGACTGTGTCCCCTTTATCCCGGCTAACCTCCTGCACACCCACTAAATCTAATTTGTACCTGGCTAATTCCCTGGTCACTGCCGTAAGTGAAACTGCCCTATACAGGCTCCTAACATTCCACGTACCTAAAACAATGTCCCTTTTCTGTTACCTGCTGCGTGGTGCCTCCTCTAGAAACACTCCCCCCCGGAGATCCGAGTGGGGGAGTAGTTTACCTCCGGATTGTTTTGTCTCCAGAGGAAGCATCTCGCCTTGTAAGTATTACTTAACATTGCTTTTCACGGGGAGGCGTTGTTAGCACCTCGCCCAACCCCCAAGCTGGAGGACCACCCTTCGTCGGCTGTCCGCGACTGCTTATTCAATTTATTCGCGGCTACCCTCCATATCGGAGGCCGTTCCTCCGTCCGCAACCTGAGGACTCGCCATGCCGTGGTGACAGGGACCCACTTATCACATGGAACTAAAAAAGCATTACCTATCATAATCTCCTTCGCACAACTTAATGACTACGTTGCAGCTATAAACATTTAAATTTTTATTTCAATACATTTTCACAACGAAATTACCAAACAAACACAAGGCTACATTAAACCACTCTACTTATTAATCAATTTATATAAGAAGTTCATATCTCCTTCTTCTTCTTCTTCTTCTTCTTCTTCTTCTTCTTCTCTTTAGGCTGACGCCTGTTCTTCCAGATTTGATATCAATATTGACTTTGCTTTGTAATGTTATTACGTTTTTAATAACTTACAGTCATAGGATGGATTGTATTAGCCTCAAATTATGGCCCTATAAATCGTGTTAATAAATGGACCAGTTCTCCTAGACTGAATCCTGTTGTCGTTATTGAAATGTCAACAGGCTATATTTCTCCATTATGTTTAATGTATTATGTGATGCTGCTGTGAAAGGTACATGCGACGTTCAAGGCTGAACACATACTGCAGACATCCCTATGCAGCCGGTGTGAGAAGTCACGTAGCTAACTCCCCAACCTGCCACTCCAACCGCAGTTTTTGAACTGCTGGCGTGGCAGTTAAATAGCGCGTGAACAAAGAAAATCGCGTGTGTCCTCGAATTTCATTGAACATTATTTATGTCCACTCGACATCTGGTGTATTTCAAATCCTGTAACATTCTTTGAAGATGTCTTTCGATCTACGAGTTCTAATAGAATTACATGCTATTGAACAACCTATAGTATGTAAATTGGAAAAACTGGTCGTGACACAAAGCAAATAAAATCTTGTGGAATAATTGTGCCAATGCTGCATTTTTGACACAACCAACATATTAGTACTTCACGTTATTACAAAACATTCTAATACCTAAGGACTGTATTGTGAAACTGGAATGGCAGACGGCATTTTTCTTTAAAACCTTAAAGTTTTGTTGCGAGTTGCAAAATAAAAAGTTGTGTTTGACTGGTAAGACCATATTATTGCATTTTGTAAACACTCCGGGATGATAAACACTAACTTTAAGGCTGTTATTGCATTGCACGCCATTATTAGACAAACGTGTATGGTCGTGTTTGCAAGAAGTGAAAGACGAAGTAAAAAATATCGCTTAAGGGAGCAGCCTGAGAGAAGAGGACGGTTGTAAACGATCCATTGGTGTGAGGTTAAAGTTTTTGCTAATAATGAATACAAACTGTCTAGTTGCATTAATGTAAGTATGGTTAGAATATTTTAATTCGGTTACGATGAAGTCATCAGACACTTCCGTTCCCAGGCAATCTCTGTTCACACTCGAAGTTTTACCTGAACGTAAACTGGGCGTTCAGCTGTTGAACTGCCGTGCAGTACTTAGGGAGCTTAATTACACAGAAAAGTTGCTGACAAATTATAGGCATTTTTTATGCCTGTTACTAGGGTAAATAGCTTTAAAACTGTGGTATCTTTTGCCCTGCGGGTGGTAGGGATTTAATTTCTCGGTCGCGGTTATGTGCCTCTCAGTATATTTATGTCTGCTGTTATAATCTATCGTTGATGTAATGTAATTTTATGCGCAAGTAAAATTATATAACCTCATGTCAATCATGACTAATTCTCTTTCATGATTATATTGTAAGGTACATACATTCAATGTGGTCACATTTGACACCGGAACAAACTTTCCCGCTGTCAGTTTGAACTCCTTGTTAGCTGTAGCAATGATGAACACCAGACATCTCTGAAATTGGATAGGAGTTCCCACCCAGTCGCACTCGAATGCCGCGTCTCTCACTCTCTCCGCCTGAAACATTTCACCGTTAATGTAAGAAATCTCCTTGAAGTGCGCAGCAGAATATTCACTGCACCTGTCGATTAGGGTTTACTGTCAGATAGTGACGATGTAACAATTTTTCCCAAGGCTGTAATTTCGGGACTGAAAGTCATCTCAAAGGATGTCACCCATTTCGTCTCCCATATTATTCGCTACACGTAGGAAGTTGTCATCATACTCATGGTATTTTAAAACCATGTTTAACTATTTTGCCGTTTTGAACCTACAGCCATATTGTGCGTAAATTCCGCCTTAGACGCCCCATTCACTGTACAACACTGGTGGCCAAACAAATTTCTTCTACAGACTAAACGTGTGTCGCGACATTGCATGTGCAATAATATATTAATATATGAACCAAGCAAACATATGTAAAATAACGCAATAACATCACACGTGTGTAAATACAGGTGATTAGTTTATTAAAATTTGGACTACTCACACTGAAATATCTTATCATAATTAAATGGCGTTCTTCATTATCCTTCCAATTTAGAACATGATATACGTCGCTGCATATCTTGCGATAACTTACTGAATAAAATTCATATTTACTTAGACATAAGTGAAGGCGGTATTTTAAATGTCCAGTTTCAGAGAGCTTCGGTAATTTTAGTTATTTATCCTATCCTTTTTGAAGGCGTCTTCTAAGAGTTAGGCCGATCAAAGTAATGCCTTCGAACGGAACGCTTGTGGTAGCTCTGAGGCGGCAAATAAATTTTTATAGAGACAAAATGTAGCAGACAGCAACAAAATATCCGAAAACTTCCGATTGGTGGATCGCGATCGGCTGTTTAGCTAACTTTGTTCAATGATACTCTAGCTGTTACGCAAACAGAAGTGTTATTCAAATCTACTTTAATTGCTATATTCTGATTCGCTTTTCATTAAAGTTTTAAAATATTTTTTCCCGAATTAAGGGCCATGATTTTAATAATTTTATTACCCATGGATATTACTTATGGATAATATGAATACTATTGAATATTTAACCAGGAATCATTACTTTTTGTTTCAGCGCTGAACCGCTGTTTTTGTCAAAACAATAATACGAAATTTAAAAAATATATAATTTAAAATGCTGTAGAGCGACCTGCTGTATTTGACCGCCTGCATCATTTCTTGTTTTATCTTGCGATATTTCTGTATTGCAACCAAACTGCGGGGCCGCTAGCCGGTTTCAAACACCGCTGGGCACAGCTGTTTAACTGATGTAACATCGTATGTTGTAGTACCATTTCCAGAGTGTTTAATCTTCAGTTCTGCTACCATCTCATTTCTGTTTCCTAATTACAGCAACACTTGTTCAGATTGATATGTGGTTAGAATTTGACATTGATCTTTGACATTGTGGTCTGAACTAATTACAACAATGAACTACATATGGTGCTGAATAGTGGAATTGCCACAATTGCTGTAATAATCAGAGGAGACAGGCACATTGTGGTAATTGTTCCGATTTCGTAGTGCATGACATTAAAATCAACAATAATAAAGTGTCTTCTTCAGCCTTGAGTTTGAAGTATGCTGGTCTTCATTAAAATGCCTTAGGAATCCTGAACAAAGCGGACTGCACTCAGAGGCTTATCACTTGTCCGATATTCATGAACCAGCGTTTCTTTTAGCGTCTAATTTGTGTACGTGCTGACAAACACAAGATCTTTGCTGTTGCTGTGGATGTTTCAGGCATTTTCCTGATGACTACGATCGAAACTCTTCGTGTGATTTTTCTTTCACTTCTCTAGTTCACGTTACACAGGAATAAGAACTTTATTTATGAAGCCACAAATTTTGTCAGATTCTAATTTCTTAGCTATAATATTCTTAAGGTATATCCTTACCATATAATTGTAATTTGATAAAGAAAATTGTAATTTCTTAACTAGTGAAATCTAAGTCCATTTTATACAAATAACCAACGAAATGCAATTCAATATTTATGAGTTATTTTACTCAATCGTTTTGTACCAAAATGTTTCGGTTGGTATTGCGATCATCTCCAGAGTGAAATTATTACAAGAATACAAATGGACAATTTGTAATGTGGTTAGTTGTGTCGTCACTCCATAACAGTTAAACATTTATTTAATTTCAGTTAAAATGTTATAAGTAATATAAACAGAGGTTAAAAATCTGTAATTTTTAATATTTTGGGAATTAAAATAGTTTAGTCTGTGTGGAGTGCTCCTAGACGCAGTGATGTGTTGAGTTTCAATCCATTGGGTAGGTGATTTGTAGACACCGACTATTAATCACTTACATGTTCGTGAGAAAAGTTTGATTAAAATATGTCATAAACATTGAAGTGTATTATGTTGGTTATTTCTATATTATGCAACTGATTAATACACGGAAGTTTTTAACATATTAAAGTAGTGAGATCTAAGTTAGAAGGTTGATTCCTGTTTCTGTCCTTAGAGTTTTAAAACACTCAAATAGAAATTAAATGTGTAATTCGCTATTGAAATGGAAAGTAATAGCCATACATTTTAATCCTGAAGAGCAGGATATACTTAAACAGAAATATTTTCGGGGTCTAGAATTTTTCAAACCCAATCAAAAATTAACGCGTGATTGGTGATAAAAAGTGAAAATAATTTTAATGTTTCGGATTAATAATACTTCATAAATCGTAAGATACTTAAAAACATGTTTATTAGTTTTGCCAAAGAAAATTTAATGAAGAATGGTGGGGGGTAGGGGAAAAAAATTCTCAGTATTTAATTTGAGCCATAATTTCTCAATTCATCTGAGGCTCGGTACCCATTATGAATATAATGTGATAAAGACGTCAACAACAATAATAAAACCCATTTTGTCTTACGTTTTGTGTCAGCTGAGCTCCACACCAACAGATCAGAAACACGTCACTAGCGTACGTGGCGTAGGCTAGCACTGCTTGACTCATATCTGTATAATCTCCCCAATTCTGCAAAAGATTTTTTGTAATATCACAAGCATTTAAAGGTTAAAATATTTCAAATAACAAAATCTATGGAAAACATGGTATATTACGAATAATGGAGTTATGCAGACGTGCTTGTTCTTGTATTGAATTTACTCGCCTTGGCAAATTTGCGAAAAGCGACTATTGGTTTCGTCTTGTTTGTGTGTCCATCGGCCCGTTCGTCAGCATGCAGCAACTCGGCTTCCACTGGACATAATTTTTTAAAAGTAAAGCTTGAATATTTTTAAAAATTGTGTTGAGGAAATTCAATTTTAATGAAAATCTGACTGTAATAACGATTACTTTACATGAAGACAAATGTTCATTTATGATAATGTGTCGCTCAACCCTTCTCACAATAAATGCTTGGGACAAATGTTTTAGTCAAAATGAAAACACGCATTTTATGTTCAATAACTATATCCAAAATATGCCTTTATGAGATTATGTATAAATATATCGCTTTGCCAAGTCTCTAATGACAGTGTTATCATTGGCCAGGTAATAAAACAAAGCCAGCAATATACGTGTATTTATTTAAATAACAGACTAATTGAGTATCTATTCCTTCGGAAAATATTTTCAAATTTATCTTCAACATCACTTAGCTCCACTTCCATTTCTTATTCTCTTCAAACTATGCTGAGGTAAATGTTAGTAACATGAAACTGAGTGATTGTTGGCGAGAACTTTTTTGTACGTTTGTGGTGTAAATTCACTACATGTTTTCCTCCCTCCGTTGGCGTTTTCTAGTACTATTGCAGTTGATTTTTTTTCTGTGTAAATGTACGGTTAATCTGACACGTGATCACAAATCATGTCAACTGTCCGGAAATACCTGCACTATGACTGTCTGCCGATCGGAATTGTGTACTGTGTCAAAGTGCTTCACACCTGAAAGAAGGCATTTGATGTAATTTAGAAGAATTACACATTTCTGTGAAAGTAATTCCAACTCAGAAATTAGTAGGGTATTAACGGTGATCACATATTTCGAATTTAAAGAAGTATGAATAATTTATAGTCCAAACACAACTCAAATCTTTTCTATATATCATGTACTTCCAAATGTATCCGGCTGACAACGTGACAGCTTTACAGTTCCCCACACAGCAATCTGTAGACGGCATAACAACTGACTTCGTGAAAAAAAGATATTTGAAGTTCATCACTTCTTAAGGCTACCGAACATTTTATGCTAGGTAAATTTTATTAAAGCCAGGAGGGTAATTACGCCACTTAAAATTCTCAAACAAGTTCTTGCTTATATCACAAGACAGTGAATTTTATATTCCCTATTCCATATCCCTTATTAATTGCTACTGTCTTTTGTGACCCTACATTAATATGTCTATTTTATTCTGTACTTATCAGCCGTTTAGTCGTAAAGTCTCTGTTTGTGGAAGTGCTTTTGATAATCTGAATAGCACTGGCTGTCGAGTGTAATATTGTCTCTGTGCAGTCAGTCAATTTATTTTAATGTCCTTAGATTTAGTACGTGATGTTCAGTAACCACTTTCTTCAAATCGTTGGTTACATTTATTTATATGCTTACTATCTGAAATGAAGTATCTCACAGCAATAGTTTGGTGTCTCAGCACAGGCAAGAGGTTTGAGAATGTGACTTTGTATCAAGAAATGCAGCTGAATGATAAATATGCATGATTGTATTGATAGTTGTCGGCTTGAATCAGAACAATTTCGTTTACTCTTACACTTTTCTCCGTGTTGTGTGCTTTATGTTTCATGAAGCCTGGTGGTTAGTTACAACGGTTAAGACTAAAATAACCGCCATACTTATAATGCAGAGATAGGAAAATTGTAAGTTTATACTAAGACTGGTGTTATGGCATATTTGTGTGAATAGAAATTTGAACAGTCATTTAACTTGGAGGAATTGATATTTAATTGTACCATGACACATAATAAAGATTTTTATTTCGTTCATTGTAATGGTGAAAGGAAACAAGAAGGTGTTAATAATTTAAACGGTTTTATTCTTTGCAGTTTCAGGAAAGTGTCAATAACAAATGTACGGGACAAACAGCAACGGAGAGTATTTTTAGAATTTATTTACTGATGTACTTGAAAACAAGTGCTGCTGTCGTGTCTGAAGTAGTGTTGTAACATATCTTTATGTGAAACCTGTTTGTGGACAAGTTACATTTTCTGCGTATTGGAACTGACTGCACTGAAACTCGAGGTGGTTTGTCTGTCTTCTGAATCTACGAGTAGTATCGAATTCTCTAAGTCCTTTCTACAAACCGGCTTTTGACATATTAGTAGGCCACCATGATACATAAATAATCAATTCTTTCGTTTATATATATATTCTCACACACGCATATAAATGTAGATATGTTATCTACCTGGAAAATTGAGCTAGAATGTTGATGCACATTTATCAGACTACAAATCGTCACATTCCATCATTCATTCACTCACTATCTTACAACGTAACAACAAACAACAATTTTAATACTGTACCATAACTGCAGAAAAAGCAGAGAAGCACATTGTGGCCAGTGAAATCAGAAAGTGGCCACATAGAGAGACATTCAACGCATCTTCCAGTTGCTGCATGAACCTGTGGATTAGAGGGGCTGTTTGAGTACATTGAAATTATTGAACATGTTAAATGGTGCTGGGTATTACGCTTAGGTTTCAATTTAAATGATGGGTTATGTTTTCTATATCAGAAGTAATGTTTAGAAGGACTGTTTGCATGGTGAGGTTTGTTTTACTTTTTGTAATAAATATTAGAGAAGTTGATGAACCGAGTGACTTTGAGGATCGTATGGTTATTTAAAAGCTAAAAAGACACAAATCGCCTGGTATTGATCAAATCCAAGCAGAACTGATTACAGTAGAAGATAGGACAATTCTTCCTGAGATTACAAAACATATTAATTCTATTTTAAATCATGAGGAATTGCTTGAGGAGTGGAAGGATTCGATCATTGTACCTTGCTCTAAGAAAGGTGATAAAACAGCATACACTATTTATAGAGGCATATCATATTTGTCAATTACGTACAAAATGTTTTTCAACATCCTTTTGCCAATGTTATCTACAAATGCAGAGGAACCTATAGCGGATCATTAGTGTGGATTTCGACGCAACATGTCAAACACTAATCATATATTCTACATTCGTCAGATACTTGAGAAAAAACAGTAATGCAATTAATAAGTGCATCTACGATTTACAGACTTCAAGAAAGTTTACGATTTAGTTAGGAGGAAGATCTGTGTAATGTTCTTACTGAGTCTGGTGTACTCATCTAACTGGTAAGGCTAATAAAAATGTGTCTGAATGAAACCTGTAGCAGATTCCGGGTAGACAAGCAATTGTGTGACGTGTTTCCTAATAAGTTTTGATTCAAGGAGATGCTTAATTGTAATTGCTTTTAGAATTCGGTCTAGGGTACGCCATTAAGAGTGTTCAGGTAAACCAGGATAGCTGGAAACTGTAAGTACACATCAGCTGATGGTTTACGTTGATGATGGTGATATTATGGGCGGAAGCGTACATATTGTACTATAGATTTTTTAATTCAAAATTAAGTTTTACGTAACTCTAATTTACCTGTTGTGTTGTATGGGTGTGTAATATAGTCACTTATATTCAGAGCCGAGCCTAGTCTGAGAAAGTTTTAGAATAAGTTGGTTTTTGTATTATTTGGGCCTAAGAGGAACGAGGTAACAGGGGAGTGGATAAAACTACATTAGGTAGAACTTAATGATCTGTACTGCCCACCCAGTATTTTTAGGGTGATCAAATCGAGAATAATGAGAAAGGCGGGGCATGTAGCAGTTATGGGGGAAGGAGAAGTGTCAATAGGCTTTTGGTGGTTAAACCTGAAGGAAAGAGGCCATATTGAAGGCATAGGCCTAGATGGGGGGATAATATTAAGATAGACTTTCAGGAAGTGCGTTGTGGGGGCATAGACTGATTCGATCTGTCTCAGGATAGAGGCAGTTGGCGGGCACTTGTGAATGCACTGATGAACATTCGGGTTCTATAAAAAGCAGGGAATAACTTGACCAGCCGAGAACCAGTTAGCTTCTGGAGAAGAACTCCTTTTCATGGGGTTAGTAAGTCAGTACGTAAGTAAATAAGTAAGTACTAAAGACGGTAGAGTAAGTAAATCTTCTAGTTTTTTTCGTTAATTTAATGATTTAAGTATATTCATTTGAACTTACTTTATAATATTCTGATGTTGTCGAATGCACGCATTTAACTTAGACTGCAAGTCACAGTATGCAATTGTATGATCTTGTTCACCTTCCTGGCCGAGGTGAGGCGTGATATGGTGCTGTCTGATATCCAGTATGGCCGCCTTTAGCTTATCGAACTGACTACAGGCCACAGCGATCAGAGTGGTAACCAGCGATATGTAACCACATACAATACCCACTGCTAGTAGTGCTGTGAAACACTGTAAATAATTGAATATTAACACATAAATTTACGTTAAATGAAACAGTTAAGGAATTCTGAAGTAAATAATTTCTGCCTACACTAATGACCATACGGAAATGAGAAGATTGAATCGATTTTTTTTTTAGATTTATCTTTCGTTCATAGTGTGTAAATTTGCTTCAAAACAAAATGGCATTTCGTGTGACTGGACTGAATGAAGGACTTTACAGATTCGAAATGGTAACCCTTTAGGATGTCTGTTTTATCTGTATAATTTCACACTAAATTCGTGGGTGAAAAATCTGGTGTCGTGATGTGAATACTTGAATGCGAAGCATAGAAATGACGTGGATATATGAAAATGTACCTAGGTCTACTTAGTAATTAGATTATTTGGAGAAGTGATTTGTCTAAGGCAGATATTCCCAAACTGTGCTCCGCGGAGCACCAAGTGCTCCGCGAACCATCTCCAAGTGCTCCGCAAAGAGATTGGAAAGAAAAATAAAATAAATGTGACAAGATCTGAAAATTGTGAATTTGTGCGGCCATGACCTTTGTACAGGTAGGTACTGGGCAGAAATTATTTAACTCCTGCAGCGTGCTGTGAAGCAGTGTACACAGCAAGTATTACAGACCTAAGTGCATGTCATGCGTCAGCTGAGTCAGCTTTGCCCGCCCGCTTTCTCGGAACCACGCGAAACATCGAGAATGTGCGCACCTCGTGTTTCTTCGCACCTTCAGTCAGTTGCG
>Ga0209629_10004142_pt1 | contig 10662 bp, 9 predicted proteins | sample TergutCu122P5_FD_187286 | JGI IMG/M metagenome (GOLD analysis project Ga0209629, IMG submission 187286) | Cubitermes ugandensis P5 segment gut microbial communities from Kakamega Forest, Kenya - Cu122 P5 (SPAdes) (version 2) | ecosystem: Host-associated > Arthropoda: Insects > Digestive system >... | reverse complement strand
GGGTGACACAAGTAATGTGTTGGAGCTGAGCAATAAAGAGGGTGACACCAGTAATATGCTGGAGCTGAGCAATAAAGAGGGTGACACCAGTAATATGCTGGAGCTGAGCAATTTTTTTTCTTTCATTTTTTCTTCCATGGATTAACCCCCCCCCCCCCAAACAACCTGAAATTGTTGATACTGTGTTAAATGATACTACCTGTGGTGGAACCCAGATTTTAGGTTTTCGTTGGGACCACCTACAAATGGCATGAAATCTGGTTAACATTTTTCTGATGGGCATTTTGCTGGGACTCTAAAAATAGTGTGTAAAATCACAGAATATGCAAAATGTAGGGATGCAAACTCAGGGTTTTACTGAGTGTGTGCGTGTTTGCATGTGCGCATGCGTGTGTATGCATGTGTGGGAAGGAGGGGGTGTTTTCATTGTTGATGGAGTTTAATACCTGTTACATAGATTGTGTGATAAACATCTATGTGTACCAACAGAATCATCAGCAGTTTGATCTGGTTGTCATGCAATGGGAAAACAACGCCACTGGCAGTCACAGTAATTGAAGTTCCCTCAACACAAACACAAAACTGACTGTGAGTCTGGAGATGGATGATGGCTCTCAAAAACTACTGGATGTGATTGAGTAAGCTGCTGTTAATTACAAGTCTATGTTTCACATGTCATAGTTCCTGAAATATGTTATATGTGGAAGAGAGACCTTCCCCCCCTTTTGAAGTAAAATCATCATCTTAGGTGGAGACATCTTCTGTCCTTGTGTCGACCTGTCTGTGACCTAGTGTCAGTAATTAATCAGTTTGTCGGATCTACGTGAAATTCAACATGATGTCCTTTCAGTAGTTGCCAATTTACATGAAAATCAATGCAATAAAAGACATACTTTACTTGAGGGTGTAGATGAATTTCTAAGTGCAATTTCCATATTTTTTTTGTAACTGATTTGGGTGAAATTTGCTGTAGAAGATTGCCATGTGATGCTGTTCAGCAATTGTGAGGTCTGTAAGAATCCGTACAACAAAAGCTGTATTTTACCAAAGTGCACAATTGAATTGTTACTGTTACTTGCTAAATATTGTGTCCAATTTGGATAAAGTTTTGTGTACATCATTTGCATGCTTTGCTGTTCAGCACTTTATTTTTCCTGAGTTGAATAAAATTTGTGGAATGAGATTTCTACATAAATTTATTGAATGATCATGAGTTCAATGGATATCAGTACAGTGTAAGCCATATGTTAGTTACGGGTGTAAATGAATTTCTGATCACACTTTGCACAGTTTTGGTCTGAATTTTGTGGAGTTCAGTATAGTGATCTGAACATAATGCTTTTGAACATTTATGGCTTTCATGAAAGTTGGTACATAGAGGCCATATATGTATTATAGTTGTTGCATTAACACTTGCACCACAAAACTGAGTTATGTGTAATAGGCAAGGAATGCCTTTGGAAAGCCTGTGTACTGTGTCATGCAGTGCACTATTTGTAGTGATTTTATTGAGTAAAAAATTTGTGTTCTCTGTGTTCCACAGAATATAATTTCATGATACTAAGTGCCTTATTCCTAAGTTTCTGCTTTTAATGGATGGAACATAGAAACTGAAGACATGATGAGATTTGTGCTCTCTGGGGATATTGTGCAGTGTACGGCGGTAATTCCGCCACACTGAAGACATGACGTTTGTCTTGTGGCTGAACAAGAATTGAGAAGTAGGATCTAGAGCAGATGCAGCATTGTGCTTGTCGTGTTATTCACACACTGTACGTGTCTTAAATGTGCGTTTTATGTAATCGTTTTGAGTGCAGATTTGGTCTGTTTGCAGTGACCCATCAGCTCTAGAATCATTCCTGGGATTAAGTGCAGCTACTGCAGGCGAAGTAAGTAAATCTTGTAAAAGTAATGGTGTTGGATGTTTTCCAGGTAGGTCATTGGTACTGTATCAGCTGTGAGTGTTTCATGTCATTATGTATGAGATGCAGAGATGTTTATTGACATGAAGTTGATAGAAGTGGAAGGAAGTCAAGGTCTGTTTTTCATGAAGACAGAATATACTTACAGGCATGTAACAGTATCATGCAAACTTTCATAATGATGTGAACATCTTGCTGCTGTTGCACCAACAGTAATTAATTAAAAGCCATTTGGCTTTAAACAAAATAAATAAAATTACACACTGGTTTATATTCTGCAGAACAAATATGCCATATGTGAAACATAAAATTAAACCATTTTTTGTAATAAAGAAAGATAAAAGGTATTTTTTACTCATTTTTGTTTTAGAAATTGCAGTATAGACATATGTATTTTTGTTACTTGTGTTCTTCGAATGTTCACAGTAGGCTTTAAATTATATTTCATCATTTGCGTAATCTGTGCATAGACATCAGCGATCAGTATTATACCTGGTGTTGTTCCTTCCAAAGAAATAAGTTGTCACTAGTTGATGCGAAGGTCAGTCAAACACAACAGTAGTAATGTTAAACATATAATGTGATAGTGGGGCTACATATTTTGATTCTACTGATTCATCTTCAGGCCCTCGTGTTTTAGAACCATACAAAGAATGCACTACGCATTGTGGGATCGCCAACGCTTACAGTAACAGAAGCAAAGTACAAAAAACAGTAAACAATACAGAATATGTGTGTATGGGACTATTAAGGTTAAGTGGAACCCAAAATATAGTACCATAGGAGAACACAAAATATAGAACCATAGAAAGGAATAGTGGGAGCGGTAGGACGTAGGTGTGTATACTTTGGGGTCAGGTGGGGGTGTGGGAAGGGGGTTGGGTCCAGGTATCAAATTACATGTGCGTGTCTCATTGCCGTTGGGGTGGTGGGTCTGCTCTCTGTGCTGTAGAGGGTTGGGTTGGTGACTGCTGTGGTGGGGTGGAAAATATCTTCTTCTTATTGGCTTGATGAAAGCAGGTGTGTCGTGCGAGTTGGTCGGTTGATTTTGGACTTCGTGTCAATGGAATTAAGTTGGCGTAGAGATTCCACTGGACGAGTTGCAGTCTTCCCTTTGGGGAGAGAGCGGCATTTTGTGGTAAGGCGTTTGAAGGCCAGAAGTGTGCTGAGGCTGGGGGTGGTTGACCTCCGGAGATGCGGTGGAGAGAACTGTCTTGTGTATTCACGTAGCACTCAGGCCAATGGTATGTATGGTTCTAAAACACGAGGGCCTGAAGATGATGCAGTAGAATCGAAACATGTAGCCCTACTATCACATTATATGTTTTAACGTTACTACTGTTGTGTTTGACTGACCTTCACCTCCTTTTATTGTACAAACACTTTGGGATGGAACACCTCAAGTTCAGACTAGTTGATGCATTCATCTCAGCCTCTTTCCTTTTGTCACATGTGACCTATAATCCTTGAAAACAGATTTCCACTGCTTACAGTACCATGATCCAAGTGAAGCTTGATGGCAGATGGTATGAACACCCCACAGCATAGCAGGTTAATGGCCCTCAACTTGTGGAATTTACATAAATGTGTCTGGGCCATCGCAGCATATTTCACCCTACCAATTGTGACACCACTGAAGTGCAGTAAATTGAGTGGTGTTACTGGGTTTTACTCTTCACTACTGCAGTGTCGCCATTCTTGGGAGCTCTATTGTACTCCTGCTTGTGCACTTTCATTGTATTGTATGTGCTTTGCTGTGAGTTACTAACATTACTGTCCCTGTAACATGTATCAGGCATATGACAAGGAAGGTTCTTCAGTCATGAAAAGTGACACTGATGTTTACCCAAGATTAGAATAGGGAAATGTTTATGATTGTCAGTTATTGCAGCAATAATAAGTAATATAATTTGGGTTATTTGGTTAAAACAGATATCTGAACAGATAATAATTTTGATACTTGCAACATAAATGAACTTCCTGGATCATAGACATGTAAGATAACAACATTCTTAATACAGAGTTCAACACGGACCACACTGGAGAGTCTAGTAGACTCACTGCAGCAGGGGCTCTTGGACCCCAGCACTAATGCAAGTACTGTAGGCGCTGCACGACATGCCCCTTCCAGCACTCTTCAGACTGCCACTTCAGGTTCTCTTGTCCTTACGCAGCATCAGGTAAGTCACACTGAAGTCTCCAAATTTGGTATGATATTGAATTTTTGTAGTCCCAACTGTCCAACGTGATTAGAACTACTGTTGTCACCACTGCTGTTGCCACTTCGACCACCACCATTACTATTATCAGAACTTTAAATAGCTTAGACCATGCCATGCCTGAAGCAGCACCAGTCCCACCTGGAAGTCCCACATTTGATCCCAGAGTAGTCCATGTGGGATTTGTGTTGGACCAAGTGTCACTGTGACTGATTAGGCTAGTCTTCAAGTATTTCAATTTTCCCCTGTCAGTATCATCCCACCACTGCCCCATACTCTTACTTTATCATCTTTTATTAACATTATATGAACCTGGCAGTGTTACAATGGTTCATAATACTCCCAGCCCTTGTTTTACACCTTCTTGCTTTTATACTCTTAGCTGGCTGTGTTGTTGCACTGACTCCTTGTTTCTGATGGGAATATCATTTTGATTTATGCCCCTTTTTTTTCAGGAATGTAAATAGGGTGTACAACAAGGGCTTAATGTAAATGGCACCTCAATCTGTCATGCCTGGTTGGCTTATTTCTGCTGTGTTTCCAGTCCTATATGCACAGTTTGGTATACAGTGAAACCTTGGTCCATTTTTTCTCAAGGGACTGCAGAAAATGAGCAGTAAATGTGGGAAAACACTGGTTGCAGAAGAGCATTAAAATGTGTCAGAAACACAAGAAAACATAAAAAAAAAATAACATAAATTTTTACTTAGGCTTACATGTAATAAACATGTGAAAGTTATGTTAATATATGCATATAAATCACTATTTCCAAATAAATTTGTAAATCACTGCTGTTTAGTTGAGTGTTATACTTCTGACGAAACAGCACTGATTCCAGGTTCAAAATATTCTGTTCATCACACTCACCAGTGCTGTAAATGTATTAGAACAATTTAACTATCTTATAAGCTACATGTTCTTATGTAAAATGTGGCACTGATTCAAGGACATCTTCTCTCTCTTTACCTTCACCTTCACCCCCCCCTCCCTGCCACAGATTTATTTATGACACATCTATTTGATGTTGGAAACACCAAAAGGACACACAAGTTTGCAAAAAGTAGATTTTCTTCCTTTATTCCTTTGCGTGCAGGTCTAGCCACACTTGTCAGTTTGCTCTGGGGGTTCCCTTCCTTCTCAACAATGGAACAATGGAATTCAAGATGTTTAGCTATGTGGATTCAATTCTCAGTCAGATTTTATCTACTTTTTCAGTGATCTTCAATAATTTGTGAAGCATCCCAACTTGCTTGTAGGGTCTGATATGGCAAGCTGCAGTATGTATGCCATATGTACAAGAAACAATAATAGGAAAACAGTAATAACAGCACATAGGGGTAAGAATAACACCGAATCACACAACCATTAGTTGCTGAATTCCATGAACTGCAAACAAGATGACACAAGACAGTGCTACTGAATACTGTGGAATATACATCTTAGGTTTACTACCTTACAACTTATGCCTCCACCTTACCCCCGCAGCTCACCTAACATTCCACAGTTGGCTGACGTGGGATGCATACACTGTCAGGAACAGTTTGTCCAAAATAATTTGTTTATGTGTGCAATTTTTAGGGACCAGAAGAAATGAACAATAATTGTGGGAAAACAGCACATTCAGATACACTAGCAATTTAACTGTATTTATACAGTGTGATAATTTGAAGTTACCCTGATCAGTCTAAACAGATTGGTTTAAGAATGTGGGTGTTTATGAGATCTCATTGGCGGTAATCTGAAAAATTATAGCTGCCTGTCTAGATCATACAAAAACGAAAACATAGGCAAGCTTACAACATTAATGTTTTAGTAAACATACATATTTTAGCATAACAGTAATTTAATTGAATATCAATGACATTTACTGCATAGTTACTTTTGAGCCACACCATGTGTTTCAGCTTCAGCAGTTACAGCAGTTCCAGGCTGGGAATGCCACTGGACGTCCACATGGCCAATCTCTTACATTCACCCTGCCACCACACAGTACCACAGCTCCTGTAAGTGCCATCGAACAGTATAAAGAAGCTAGGTGGTGTAATGCTGTCCATTTTTTCAGCAGATATTTTTCTTTTTCTGCTATGGAATATTTAGAACTTACAGGCATATGTTGGGCATTTGAAAGAAAGGCCCTCAAAATGAGGTGTAAATCCATGTCTGGGTAATCACAGGTGGGAGATTTTGCAGACAAGAGTGAAGAGGTGTGAGAATGTAGGTAATAGCAGTGGTGTTATTCTTTCCTGTTTCAATTTGTGATGATTACTTAATTGGGAAATGGGCATGTGCTTTCTCACATAGCCACAGATTTAAAAAAGTCGGTTAGTGTGATTGATTGAGGGGACTGTGGTAATAGGCAGATGACCAAACATGGAGGTACAACTTACATGGTATTTGTATGTAATCTTACACTGCTGTTTCCATGGTACCCCCCACCAAAAAAAAACAAAAACTATTGCTGTATTTAGCTATTCACTTTTATTGCTGCTTGTAATTGATTATTTATAGTTTCTCAGACAGTTTGAGATTGAAGTGTGGCATTTTCTATCTTGTTGAAGTGGGAAATGTTACGATATGTGACACTAGAGATATTATCTCTGAAACTCTGGTTGCTGGCTTTTCCAAAATGTGTGTTGATTCTGTTAGCAAATTTTTTGATATTCCATGATATTTCGTGGTTGTCATAGTGTATGTTTTGTTTATTGATTGGATTACATTTCTAACTTGCTAATTATTGTAAACTGACATGTTTGTAAGATTGGAGGTTTGTCTTCCCCTGTTTTCTCTTTTATTTGTGTAATTACCTTAGGCGGCTTTGGCTTCTAGTTTCCATGGTCACATAGTAGGTGGTTGTGTTTTGCTTATAGTAAATTTTGTATGTGATATACCCTGACACAAGATCTTACAACTTGTATATTCCCTTTTTTCATGTGTAATTCATCACAAAACATTCTGCAATAGTAATGCAAGGTTAGAGATTGTTTGTAGGTGCTTAAAACATTCAGTAAGAGTTGAACCTTTGTTGCATAGCGAGAACTACACATTTACAGTACAGAATGTAACGGAAATTTAGTTAAAAGCCAGATAACAATAAAATGACCGGAAAAATAATTTGCATGAATTGCACATATATCTGCAAGTGTATTGTTATGTATGATGTTTGTTCAGAAGTTCTTGGTGTGATTAAGTGGAACACAGTACCATAAATTGCATAGATTGCAGCGGTGTTTCCATGTTTTCAGCATTCCATTTATGAGAATGAAGAATTATGGATTAGCTGCTCTAGTTTTTGGAACTGGAGTAAGCCTGTTGAAAAGAGTCAGGACTATAGGGTGGCTGTGGAAACACTGAAGTTGTGTTTTTTGTGAGGAGTTGTCGATTGCGAGCATCATGTATGCAAGGGTATTGTGGTGAAGAAACCAAGTATCATCCAAAGTTCCAGTCACTTCTTGTGCTGCTTCTATCAGATACTGTAAAATGGGCAGGTAGAATTCTTGATTCACTGTTTGACCTCTGGGAACAAGTATACATGATACATCAAACATCAGCAGTTGAAAAAAGCTGTGAGCATGTTCACATTTGATCTGCTCTGGGAATGATTTTCTGATCCTTTGACAATAAGAAATGTTGAGCACACAGTTCAAGAGCTTTATGGACAGACATTGTAGGTGTACAGTTTTGTTATGTGTGACTTTTATGTATCTGTTAAATGCAGGTTGTGTCATCATCATCTGCAGCAACTATGGTCACATCATCATCTTGCATCCCAGTATCCACTCATCATTTTGTCCTGACACCATTTCACCATACTAGTGGGGTTAGCACAACCCAACCTCATCCTCCTTCACATCCCATCACCTTGATCAATTCTGCTGGTCAACAGGGTAGTGGTACACTAGTGAGTACATCAGTTTCACAACCCTCGACCAACTTTATCTATACCCCTGCATCCTCATCTTCCCCCTCATCTCTTTCTACCTCAGGTGGTATTTCAACCACTGGACTTCATCCAGGTAATCCAAATATTGGTATTGGACATGGGGGAACAATTCTTGCGACTTCAGCTGCTGGTCTCCACGTAGGGACAACAGTACCCCCCTCAGGGTTGCCTGTGGTAGGGTCAACAGTTGGAAACACCTCCTTGCAGTCTCTTACATCAAATAGTACAGCTGGTGGCAACATATTTGGAGCATCCATGATACCAAACGCAAACCCCTCGAACGCTGGTGGTGTTCTGGTAGGTCCTACAGGCACTACAGTGTTTACACCTGCTCTCAGTACAAATGCTGTCTCCAGTCCTGGATCCCCTTTTTCCGTTCCTACAAGATCTCCAGCACCTCATGCCCCACCAACCCCTTCACCGAGTCCATTACCTCTTAGGTCTCCAGCATCAGTTTCATCACATCATCCCCCTTCACCTGTCCCCAGTCCATACCATACACAGTTGCAGTCTCCACAACAGCAGCAGGGCAGTGCAGCGAACACGCCATACATCCTCTCCACAAGTGCCAGTCAGACCACCCCAACAAATCTGCTGAAAGAACATTATGGCAGCCTGCAATCACATGGTGTTTCAACTTCTCAGACCCCCACCAACTTTGTGCTATCCACTGCCAACACCACTTTTAAGGTGTGTGCATATTGCTTATCTCTTATGTACCATAAATGTTACTGCATACTGTACTACCTGTGTGAACCTCAGAAGTTATAAACAAAAGCAGAATTTGAACTGTGTGAATGATCTAGTATAGGAGAGAAAAACAAATTTAAATTTTTATTTATTCCAGAGGAAAAAAACCTTTTGAGCTAGTTTAAGTGATAGTGTAAAAGCAGAGACAATGCTAGTGTAAGTGTTAGTGTGAAAGCAGAGTCAGTGCTAGTGTAAGGGTTAGTGTGAAAGCAGAGTCAGTGCTAGTGTAAGTGTTAGTGTGAAAGCAGAGACAGTGCTAGTGCATGTGTTAGTGCAAGAGCAGAGACAGTGCTAACATAAGTGCACAACAAAAACATGTACACATTATTGTAGCAGAAACAGAGAGACGCTAATGGGTGAACTCTTAGGTTTAATGCAGATTAATAATTTAGGTTAGAATAACATTGCTTATTAGTCCCTGTGACTAGATTGTAATGCCATAAAGCGCTGAAAAGGCTTTATTTACAACAACAACAAAAAGTTGTTTGTTCTAAAGCTTTGCCAACTGTAACCATCAAATGGTATTCATTAAGAGGTTCAAGTGAGCATGACACTCCTGTTTTTCTGCATGTGTGTATGCATAGAAATTGTTTATTTCATTACTGCATCACTTTGTTTCTTTTTCCATATTGTTTTGTTTTCATTAAAGTTTCTACATTTTGATGTGGTCTGAGGTTACAGGATGTGTACAGCATGCAGCAGCAGCAGCAGCCATCATCTCAACCACCACCGCATCCAACCGCAGTTGTTTTGCCACAGCAAAGATCCAGTATGTCAAGAAGTACCACAAACACATCACCATCTCCTGCACAGTCCCCTTACTCAAACCTCCAATCACCAGTAGCACAGCAAACTGCCACTATGTTGAACCAACATCTTGTCCATCACCTCAGCAATAACAGTGTGGCACCAACAAGATCACCAGCCCCTGGAGGAGCCCAGCCAGGAGGTACCATAACTGCTGGTGGGGCTCTTACACCTGCACCTTCTCCTTCACCACAAACCAGAACTGCTGCCAGTCCAGTGATACGGTCAAGTACTCCTCAACCAACTGTTATACATCAGGTGTGGCTTTGTCTTTGGAATTTTACCTGGTGTTGGTGGTCACACACAGACTTATGTGTAGTTAGTCTCCAGCAATAGATAAACTTTAAATTGCTGGTGTTTACGGCAGAGGATTGTGTCTAATAGCAGCTACAGTAGAAGTCACATATAAGAGTCATGGCCTACAATGAGAAGTTTGTTTTAGTTGTTACTTTTATGCACCATCAATTTCCTTCTGCTAAGTGTAGGTGTAATCATAATTTTTAGTGTGATGAGCCTTTGTTTCTCATTTCCAGTTCCATGTAAACATGCGTTAAAAATGTTGGAGCAGTGCATAGTGCTTGACAGGAAATATCAAAGAAAACATTCCAAAAAATTCCTCACCCTTTCTTCAAGGAAGTGTGTGGCCTAGTGCAGTCTGTAATTTGCTAGTCTGTGGGCTGTCCCACTCCTCTCTGCCAAAACAGCAGCATTTTTCATAGTATGTCCTCTCTTGCATTTTGCAGGAATAGGATTTCTAATTGTGATAATGGTGGTGATTTGTACTGTCGCACACTTACTTGATAAAGAGAGTAACTACCACATAACTTCTCTGATCGTTTTCATGCAGTGTGTTAGAGTTTTAATTACTATTAACTTTGCAGCAGTGATTAGTATTTGGTTTCTACGAGGGTTGGAACTTTAATAGTGGCAGCTATTTATTTACAACTGATACAAAATAGATACATGTTTCGAAGTTTTACTGTCCTTCATTGTAGTCACCAGCATTGTGTACAGCCCGTTGCCA
>Ga0209629_10004141_pt1 | contig 10663 bp, 8 predicted proteins | sample TergutCu122P5_FD_187286 | JGI IMG/M metagenome (GOLD analysis project Ga0209629, IMG submission 187286) | Cubitermes ugandensis P5 segment gut microbial communities from Kakamega Forest, Kenya - Cu122 P5 (SPAdes) (version 2) | ecosystem: Host-associated > Arthropoda: Insects > Digestive system >... | reverse complement strand
ACGTAACTCCAGCATATTATTTTGCAGCCGTGCATAATTCTTTTCATAAATAGACAAGCTGTAAATGACTTCTTTAAATAATTCATAATGAACTTTTACCTTGGCAATCGCCGGATTATACAAAGGAATTCCGCCTCGGTAGGTTCGTTCCGTTTCACCGCGCATCAACTTTTCAGCCCAGGTCAAAACGGCTGCTTCGGTCGATAAGTCCGGCAAAGGCAAGCTCGGACTGTTTTCCTGAAAACCATACTGAGGCAGATAGTCTGCTCTAATCTCATTACGAATCACTGTCAGAAACAGTACCTGAATGAAATGAGAAACATACAATTGCGCATTTTTGAATAATTCGTCATACAGGCTTTTCGCTTTATTTATATCCATAATAGACTGATTCAAAACAGCATTAGCTCCTTCAAATGTAGTAGTGAAATTGCGTAATTCATGTAATTCTAAAATTGAAAGGATTTTGTCCCAGGCTTCATTTGTTTCCTCCTGTTTCAAGGAAGCCCGAAGAATATCTAATCTTTCCTCATCCGTTTCCGGTAATTTCTTTGCCGACATCTTTTCCACTTTAATATTCTCTTTTAATTAAATTTTCTGCAATATCTTTTAATATCTTTTTTCTTCCTTCATCTACGGAAACTTTTTGTAAAGCGCTTATTGCCTGATGATAATAACTTTGTAAGACAGTTTGCGTTTTTTCCCTGACAGACAACTTGTCATAAATTTGCCGCACCGCATTTATTTTTTCATCCGGTTGCGTGTCGTTGTCTAACCAGTAGAGCAGCGCTTTTTTATCTTCACCTTTTGCTGTTTCTAAAGCGGTTACTAATAAAAAAGTCTTTTTGTTACAAAGAATATCACCTCCTGTTTTCTTTCCTACAAGTTCTGGATTACCATATACATCCAACCAATCGTCTTCTATTTGAAAAGCGATTCCTAAGCGGATGCCAAAATCATACAGGCTTTGCCGGTCGCTTTCATTCGCTCCTCCGACAATTGCTCCGCTTTGCAGGCAAGCGCCCAGCATAACAGCCGTTTTCAGCCGGATCATTTCAATATATTCTTCTATCGAAATAAAAGTTTGCTTTTCATATTCCATATCAATTTGTTGCCCTTCACAAATCTGGGCAGCCGTATTGGAAAACAAATTCAGCAATATTTTTAAATGCTGTGGAGACGATTTTGCTAAATACATATAAGAAAGAATCAGCATGGCATCGCCGGACAAGATAGCCGCATTTTCATTCCATTTTTTATGAACGGTAGCTTGTCCTCTCCGCAAATCGGCTTTGTCCATCACGTCGTCGTGCATGAGCGTAAAATTATGAAAAATTTCCCATGCCAGCGCTACGGGAATAGCTTCTTTCACTTCATCGCTATACAAATTGCAAGCTAACAAGGTTAACGCCGGGCGAATTTTCTTTCCCTTTAAAGTGAGCAAATAAGCTACCGGTTCATATAATCCGGATGTATTTTCAGGATACTCAATGGATTGAATCTCTCTGTTAATTATTGTCAGTGCGTCCGAAAATGTCATCATTACATATTTTACGCTACAAAGATACTTTTTTATCTTCTTCTACGTTTGTAATATAGAAAAATCTTTTAAATATATTACGAATGTTTTGATACATGCGAAAAATAATAACGCTATATTTCTTGGTTTTGTTCACTTTTCCGCTTTTAGCGCAAGAAGGCAAGTCTGTTTTCGATTTTCTACAATTGCCGACTTCCGTTCGGGCGGCAGCTTTGGGCGGAACCAATGTTTCAATCATTGAAAACGATTTATCGCTGGTATTCCAAAATCCGGCTTTTTTAGGACAGGAAATGGATTTAACGTTTTCAGCCGGATATTTATCTTATGTTTCCGACATTGGCATGGGTAATGTTGCATTTGCCAAAGCCTTGGGTCAAAGAAGCGCATGGGGAGTGGGATTTGTTTATACCAATTACGGAAAAATGTTGGAAACTACAGAAGCCAATGATATTATTGGCAATTTGAATGCTGCCGACATTTGTGGAAATGTCTTTTTCTCCCGCGATTTAACGGATAAAATACGGGGTGGGGTAGCGGCTAAGTTCATTTATTCCAATTATGCAAACAACACATCTATTGGGCTTGGAGTTGATTTAGGATTAAGTTATTATGACAGGGATAAAAATTTATCCATCGGATTGACCGGAAAAAATCTGGGACGGCAAATAAAATCTTACGAGACGGAACTGTCCAATCTACCTTGGGATATTCAATTGGGACTCAGTCAAAAGCTGGCTCATGCGCCTGTTCGTTATTCCATCACAGCCCTTCATTTGAATCAATGGCAATTCTATAACCTGCAAGGAGAAAAAGATGCTTTTGCATCCAATTTTTTTAAGCATTTTGTATTCGGCGCCGATTTTCTTCTTTCGGATAACTTTTGGTTTGGCTTGGGATACAATGTTAAACGGGCTTCTGATTTACATTTAAGTCAGGGAAATCAATGGTCGGGATTTTCTATTGGCGCCGGACTGAAAGTAAAAGCATTTTCTTTCGGCTGCTCGTTCGGACAATATTATCCTTCTGCAACTTCTTTGATGTTTAACATTTCTACTTCCTTAGCCGAAATGAAATTGTAAGAAATGAAAAAAATACTGATAGCAATCGATGGATATTCGTCATGCGGTAAAAGCACGATGGCTAAAGAATTAGCTAAAGCAATACATTACAGATACATCGACAGCGGCGCCATGTATCGCGCCGTCACTTTATATTGTTTAAGAAAAGGATTTTTCCATGAAGATATTTTAGATGTAGAAGCTATCAGGCGTTGTATCGCCGATATTCATATATCTTTCCAAATTAATAAAGAAACAGGCAATTCGGATACCTGTCTGAATGGAGAAAATGTAGAAAAGCAAATCCGCAGCATGGAAGTTGCCGACAAAGTAAGTCCGGTAGCGGCAGTTGGATTCATCCGCGAAGCGATGGTAAAGCAACAGCAGGCGATGGGAAAAGACAAAGGCATCGTTATGGACGGGAGAGACATCGGGACGGTTGTTTTCCCCAATGCCGAACTGAAAGTGTTTGTCACCGCCCGTCCGGAGATTCGTGCGCAGCGCCGTTTGGAAGAATTAATTGCTAAAGGCGAATCCGTAAATTTTGAAGAAGTTTTGAAGAATATCGAAAAGCGCGATTTAATTGATTCTACCCGCAAAGACGGACCTTTACGCAAAGCGCCGGATGCCATCATTTTGGATAATTCGGAAATAACGATGGAGGAGCAAAACGCTTTCCTTCTTCAGATTGTTGATAAATTGATAAGATAATTATTTCTGACAGTCCCTGCCAAATTGACTGTTAAAACAGCTTTATAGAAGCCGCTTATAGGTTAAATTTTCATAAATATCGCTGTTATATTGCATATTATAAATTTTTGTACGTTATTTGTATTAATTTTTTTATTGAAATTTTTTATAACAATATTAAATTGAAAAAGAAATATGAGAACGTTTAAATTAATTTTGGGCTTTGTGTTGGTGAGCCTGCTGAGTGCAGGCGTTGCCATCGGAACTTATTCTTATCTTAACAAGAGAAATGAAACCTATTCTTCCGGCAATTTATTAAATCAGTCGGGATTTCGTACAGTAGGATATGCAACTCCCGCAGAAAATACGGATTTTACCTACGCTGCCGAACAATCGGTCAATGCAGTCGTGCATATCAAATCGGTTGTGAAGCCTTCCGATAACAATAGAAGCAACAGGGGAGGCAGAGGAAATAGAGGTTATTTCGATTTTTTTGATTATTTCTTCGGAGATGGTGGCGATAATCCTTTTCAACAATATCAACAAAGACGACCTCAAGTAGGCTTCGGTTCGGGGGTTATTATTTCATCAGACGGATACATCGTAACGAATAATCATGTCATCGATGGAGCGGACGAAATAGAAGTTACTGCCAATGACGATAAGACATATAAAGCAAAAGTTATTGGAAATGACGAGTTAACGGATGTGGCTTTAATTAAAATAGATGGAAAAGATTTTCATTCACTACCATTTGGCGATTCCGACAAAATTAGAGTTGGAGAATGGGTGTTAGCCATTGGAAATCCTTTTAACCTGACATCAACCGTAACTGCCGGCATTATCAGCGCAAAAGGACGGAGCGATATTTTCTATGGATATGATTCGAGAGGAGGCAATGCCCAGCAAAAAATTCAATCCTACATTCAAACCGATGCTGCCGTCAATCCGGGCAATAGCGGAGGAGCGCTGGTAAACACCAAAGGCGAACTGATTGGAATCAATTCGATGATTTTCTCCCAATCAGGAAATTTCATCGGTTACTCTTTTGCAGTTCCTGTTAATATCGTAAAGAAAGTTATTTCCGACCTTAAACAATACGGAGCGGTACAAAGGGCTATGTTGGGCGTAAGTATTAATGATTTATCGGTATTGAAAGAATTAAAAGAGGATGATGTTAATAATAGTCAGGATAAGGACATTATCGCAAAAGCTAAAAAGATAAATATAAATGAAGGCGTATATGTCGCCGGTTTTTCTTCCAACAGTTCTGCTCAAAAAGCCGGAATTCAAGTAGGCGATGTAATAACGGCAGTGAATGACACAAAAGTAAAAACCGGACAAGAATTGTTAGGACAATTAGGCCGCTACAGTCCCGGAGATAAAATCAACGTGCAGGTGTATCGAAATGGCGCTACAAAGAATTTTAACGTAGAGTTAAAAAATACTGAGGGTACAACCGATGTAGTCAAGCAAAAAAGCCCCAATGATATTCTGGGCGCTACTTTCAAGGAATTATCCGATGATATGAAAACGCGTACAGGAATTAATTACGGCGTAGAAGTTACCGGTTTATCAAATGGAAAATTAAAAGAAGCAGGAATCCGGAAAGGATTTATCATCTTAACGGCAAATGATAACCGCATTTCTTCGCCGGATGATATGGAATCGATTGTCAGCGATATTTTGAAGAGTGATCCGGACGATAGAGGGTTTTTAATAAAAGGATTCTATCCCGATTCCCGAAAAATAGAATTCTATGCCATTAATCTGAATTAATTTTTTAGGACAATATTATTATATATAAGCGAAAGCCTTCCTATTTTCATAGCGAGACTTTCGCTTTTCTATTAGCATGACTGGAAAAGTGACCGATTCTGCCTTTCGTTTCATTCAATAATATTTTTAAAAACTACTCAAAAATTTGTATATTCATTTTAAATATACTATTTTTGCATTGTATTTAAAAATATAAACACTAAAAACATGCAATTATGGTAGATCCCTCAGTCGTCCTTAACGGACAAACCATTGCTTACACCCTGTATGCAATTGTCATGTTGCTGCTTATGGCTTGGTTCGGGTATCAGATTACCCGCGGCGGCAAGGAAAATTTCATCAAACCGGCCATCTTTTATTCTTTTGTGGGTTTTCTGGTAGTAGTGGGCGTGAGTCTGCACCTCATTACGCATGCAACTATTCCATGGAAGCCGATTGATCTGAACCGGAGCGAGTACAAAGCTGACAAGACATTTAATATCAGCGTACGCGACCATGAGTTCATTCTTCCTGCAGACACCTTATATATTAATAAAGGTGATCTGGTATTGTTCAATGTAACATCCGACGACCTTACTTATGGTTTTGGTCTTTTCAGGCAGGACAATTCCATGCTGTTCCAGATGCAGGTATTGCCCGGACATGTGAACGATATCCTTTGGAAATTTGAAAGACCGGAGACGCTCAGTATCCGTTCCACTGAGTATTCGGGCTGGAAAGGATATAATATGTATAAGAAAGACGTTGTGATTGTAAAATGATTAAACACTTAAAATTTCTACAAAATGAGTTTCATTGATACTTTTATGAATGGGGAGAAAGGCTTATTCAAGCACAAAACGCTCACTCCCATGCAAAAACTTACCCTTCAATTTGTGGTGGTAGGTTTGGTGTATTATCTGTTTGTCGTGTTTGAAGGCATGCTGATGCGCATACACCTCGTAGCTCCCGATCTTCAGATTCCCGCTGCTATGACAGACGATAAGCAATACTTTGCTATTATGACCGCCCATCCTTTGGTTGGGATTTTCGGTTCGTCTTATTCCATTGTTCTTGGGGCATTTCTGTTTCTGGTTCCATTCCTTATGAAAAAACCCCTCTGGAGTTTCAAGATGGCGCAATGGACATTGTGGCTTATTGCCACAGGTACGTTTATCTTCTGGTTTGCCGGATTCCTGTCGCATTATTCACCCCTTTATACTCTTTATTGGCCCCTGCCTGCCGATTTTACTCAGTTCAGCGTAGTGGGCGGAATATTCTTCGTATTAGGCATAGCGCTCGTGATGGTAGGTACTTTGCTTTATGTATTCAATATATTTAAAACAATTGCCTACAATCCTGCAGGACAACCCAAACAACCCAAAGGTGTTTTGCGTTCGGCTCTTGGTTTTAAGCAATTGAAAAATGCGGATGGTGCTTACTATGTTTCCACTCCGGTTGCAGCTATCGCTCGTGGTACGGTGGATACCATGCTCAATGCGGGTATTATCACTTTTACCGGCGTTCTTATCTTGGTTTATATGGTAGCTGCCCTGTTTGGTCACGACCTACGACATTCAGCCGTTGATGCTTTGTTGTATAAGAACTGGTTTTGGTGGGGACTCGACCTGATTGCCGATGGATTGGTTTTGATTTTTGTTGCGGGTACGTGGTATCTCTTGGCTACTCTGATTACCGGTAAAAATCTTTTCATGGAAAAATGGGCAAGGATTGCTTTATTAGTCGAAATGATTGTTTCATGGTTTGTCTGGTCTCACCATTTGATGTCCGATCAGGCTCAACCGGCTTTCCTCAAGATATTTTCAGGCGAAATGCTTACCGCATTTGAACTGATAACACAAGGTTTGGCTTTCTTTATCGTTCTGGCAACCCTTTGGCAGGCTCGACCGCTGAAAATGAGCAATCCGTTGAAGTTTCTGCTTGGCGGACTTACGGGTTTTGCTCTGGCTGTACCGGCAGGAATTATGCAAGCCGACTTGGGTTTGAATCGTATTCTGCACAATACCCAATGGGTTATAGGTCCTCACGTGCATGTGGCTGTATTAGTTGGTTTAACTATGACGCTTTATTCAGCCATCTACTTTCTATTTCCTATTCTTACCAACGGTGCGAAGCTTTATAGCCAAAAGTTAGCTGATTTCCATTTCTGGGCGCATCTTTTGGGCGGTGTAGGAATGGGCGCCTTTATGGGAATGGCAGGATTGAAAGGTATGCTCCGCAGAACGGTATATCACAATGGAGAGTTTAATCTTTACATGATATTGGCAGCTTTATGTGGAACGCTTCTGCTGTTGGCATTTCTTGCATTTTTCTACAACATTGTAATGACGGTTGGATTCAAGGGTGTTTTGGGAATCTTCTCCCCATCCAAACTCGACAAGGACAAACTTCTTCCTGAACAGGAAGCATAAGTGAAGAAATAAGTGAATGAGGCTGTCTTACTTTTCAAGACAGCCTCATTTGGTATAGAAAACGTAGAAATTTTCCTCATCTGTAATACAAATTTCAATTTTATCATGTATCTTTGCAGTCGTTTTTTGAATAATTAATTATCTACAAAATAAAAAAAGTAAAAAATAAAAAATTTTATGGACAAAAAGAGAGTTTATTTGTTCGGTAATAAGACTGCCGATGGAGATGAAAAAATGAAAGAATTGCTGGGTGGAAAAGGCGCTAATTTGGCAGGAATGAGCCGTTTAGGTTTGCCTGTACCAGCAGGTTTAACAATTACAACCGAGTGCTGTAACGATTATTACGCAAACAACTGCCAACTTCCTTCAGGTTTGATGGACGAAGTTTGGAAAGGTATGGAAGAAGTTGAGAAACACATGAGTATGAAATATGGCGATCCTGACAATCCGTTGTTAGTGTCGGCTCGTTCAGGCGCTCGTACTTCAATGCCGGGTATGATGGACACGGTTTTGAATATCGGTTTATGCTCGGCAACTTTGCCCGGAATGATCAAAAAAACCAACAATCCGCGATTTGTTTATGACTCTTATCGCCGCTTGATTATGATGTATGCCGATGTGGTAATGGATAAAGCTGAAGGATTAGACAAAGGCATCCGCCGTCAGTTGGACGATATGCTTGAAAAATTCAAAGAAAGCAAAGGTTTCCATTCGGATACGGAACTAACGGCAGAAGATTGGAAAATGTTGGCAGAACAATTTAAGGTAAAAATTAAAGAAGTATTGGGTACAGAATTTCCGGAAGATCCGAGAGAGCAGTTAGAAGGCGCTATCAAAGCCGTATTCAAAAGTTGGGACGGTAAAAAAGCCATATCCTACCGCCGTATCGAAGGAATTCCCGATAGTTGGGGAACTGCGGTAAACGTACAGGCAATGGTATTTGGAAACATGGGCGACACCTCGGCAACGGGGGTAGCTTTCACCCGCGACCCGGCTGTCGGTACTAACATATTCTACGGAGAATGGTTAATCAATGCGCAAGGAGAAGATGTCGTTGCCGGTATTCGTACGCCGAATCCACTTAATAACGACACCAAAAATGAACAAAATAAACATTTGGCTTCGCTTCAGGAGCAAATGCCGGATATATATAAAGAACTCGTTGGTATTCGCGCCACTTTGGAAAAAGAATTTACCGATATGCTGGATATCGAATTTACTATTCAGGAACATAAGCTCTATATGTTGCAATGCCGCGTGGGTAAACGCACGGGAACTGCTGCATTGAATATGGCAATGGATATGTTGGAAGAGAAACTGATCGACGAAAAAACAGCCGTGATGCGTGTAGCGCCCGGTCAATTGGATGAATTGCTTCACCCGATTTGCGATCCTGCTTCAGAAAAAGAGGCAAAATTGCTTTGCAAAGGTCTTCCTGCAGGTCCCGGCGCAGCTGTCGGTAAAGCGGTATTTTCTGCCGAAAAAGCCGTTGAATGGACGCGGCGCGGCGAAAAAGTATTGTTGGTTCGTAAAGAAACCAATCCGGAAGATGTAGATGGCATGCGCGTTTCCACAGGTATTCTCACTTCCTTGGGCGGAATGACGTCCCACGCAGCGCTTGTAGCTCGCGGATGGGGCAAATGCTGTATTGTAGGTGCCGGTACGTTGGATGTTCAGGAAGACAAACAGTTGGCTTTCATAAAAGGAACGGATATTGTAATTAAAGAAGGCGATATTTTAACTTTAAACGGAACCAAAGGTCACGCTTACCAGGGCGCCTTGAAATTGATAGAATCTTCCGAAAATCCACGTTTCCAGGCATTCATGAATATAGTGGATAAATACCGCAAAATGGGCGTTCGCACCAACGCCGATACCGCTGAAGATGCTGCTTTGGCACGCAGTTTTGGCGCGGAAGGCATCGGTTTGTTCCGCACCGAACACATGTTCTATGGAAAAGGCTCCGATCAGCCTTTGTTCATTTTACGTAAAATGATTTTGAGCGCAAGCGATGAAGAACGTCAGAAAGCCATCAATGAGCTTGAACCGTTTGTAAAGAAAGATATGAAAGATACCATGCTTGCTATGGATGGGCTTCCGGTGACTTTCCGCTTGCTTGATCCTCCGCTTCATGAATTTGCTCCGCAAACAGCAGATAAACAGGAAGAAATTGCTAAGGTACTCGGTATCTCTGTACATGAAGTAGCTATACGGGTGAATGCCTTGCACGAAACCAATCCGATGATGGGACATCGCGGCGTGCGGTTGGGTATAACCTATCCTGCAATTACCGAAATGCAAGTGCGCGCACTGTTTGAAGCAACGGCTGAATTACTGAAAGAAGGTAAATCGCCGAAGCCCGAAATCATGGTGCCGGTTACGATTGGCGGACGTGAATTAATTATTACCCGGACAACTGTAGATAAAATTCACAGCGAAGTTTGTCAAAAATTTGGCGTGGATATTCATTTCTTATATGGTACGATGATTGAAATTCCTCGCGCCTGCTTCTTAGCAGACCGCATGGCGAAAACTGCAGAATTTTTCTCATTTGGAACTAACGATTTGACACAGATGACTTACGGTTTCAGCCGCGACGATGCAAGCACCTTCTTGCCCGATTATTTGAACAAGAAAATCTTGGATAATGATCCATTCCAAACTATTGATCCGAAAGGTGTTGGCGAATTGATCACTATAGCTTGCGAACGCGGTCGGAAAACCCGTCCGAATCTGAAAATCGGTATTTGCGGCGAACAGGGCGGCGATCCGAAGTCGGTAAAGTTTTGCTATAAAAACGGTTTGACGTATGTAAGTTGTTCTCCTTTCCGCGTGCCTATCGCCCGATTAGCGGCAGCGCAAGCGGCTTTGGAAGGTTGAATGAATTAAGAATTAAGAATTAGGAATTAGGAATTATGAATTAAAGTGCTATCCTATACTTTAAAAATAATTCCTAATTCCTAATTCCTAATTCCTAATTCCTAATTGTTAATTGTTAATTTTATGGATCGTTTTCTTGTTTTTAAGACGCGAGACGAATTGGTTCGAATTAAAATCGAGCGAATTTTGTATTTTGAAGCGGAAAGAAATTACACGCGGTTAGTTTTGAATAACGGCATACAGTTTGTTTTTGCCGTTAATCTGGGTAAGATTGAAGAAATTCTGGAAAATCAAATTCAGGATTA
>Ga0209629_10004140_pt1 | contig 10663 bp, 10 predicted proteins | sample TergutCu122P5_FD_187286 | JGI IMG/M metagenome (GOLD analysis project Ga0209629, IMG submission 187286) | Cubitermes ugandensis P5 segment gut microbial communities from Kakamega Forest, Kenya - Cu122 P5 (SPAdes) (version 2) | ecosystem: Host-associated > Arthropoda: Insects > Digestive system... | reverse complement strand
GGTTGTAACCCGAGCAGGAGGGAGGGTGGAGGTTGTGGCTTCACTCTCTCAAGGTCGCACAGCTGCTGCGCAGTGCGGCTTGTTTACACACAAATCAGTCCTGGTCATATTTGAACCACCTTGTAGCTGTATACGAACTTTAGTTTAAAAATACCGATTTCAGCAGCTTTATTCGCGTATGATTAACCAGAAAGTAATATTTCGATTAGTCGCCTAATCATGTAATTCTTCCAATGTTTGTCTGATAATCATACAATATATTACCTTTCCTTTAGTTTATGTTACAATTACTTAGTTTTACAATAAAACAATTTGTAGGAATCATGAAAATAAGGCTCCGAACACCGAGTCCATGGTTGGAAATGCAACAATCACAACAGCTTAGAAATTTGGCCTCCTTAACCCGTGGAACGTGGGTAGCATATATTGGGAGAGTTTTGCTGTATTTACTTTTCAATTCCAACCGTAATATGGAGGCAGCACGTACCATCGAAACGTCTGTAATCACATGACATAAGAGACAAGACAGCACACTAAATATTTACCGCCGTCCAAACCCCAATTTGCAACTCATTCACTACCTGTGTGTGGCGGTAACACTAGGTTCTGCTCTGCAGGCTGTGGTTGCTAGATATCGTACAACGCAAATGACTCGTAGCCGGTCCAGTAGCCGCGCGGTCTAAGGCGTCGGTCTGCGGCCGCTCGCCTGCTGAGGTTTTGGGGTCGAAACGCAACTACGGACATGGATGTTTGTCTGATGTGGGTGCTGTGTGTTGTCAGGTAGAGGTGTCTGCGACGAGCTGATCACTCGTGCAGAGGTGTCCTACCGATTGTGGTGTGTCGTTGTGTGTGATCTAGAAACCTCGTGAATGAGGAGACCGTAGCCCACAGGGTGGCTGCTTCGCCAAAAGAAAATGGCTAGTTGGTGAATTCGTTGAGATTAATTTACCAAGACGTGCATAACAGGAGATTAACGTTGCTAACTCTTTATGTTTTGTTGAAATCGGACAAGAATGTTGGATCCTTTGTATGAAGAGCTGTGTATTTTTGTAATCGTATCTCCCTCCATTCTCCTTAGAGTGAGAAAATTTTCAGACGAGATGTAGAGAAACAAGACATCTGTTTTTCAAGAACTTACTCCTAAAATTGCTACCGTTTATGAGATAAGGTGGAAACATTTTGTACATCCGGAAAGGCCACAGATGACAATATAGCGCATGCGCATTGCAAGCTGGATAACTAAGGCTACACACACAAACTCAGAATATGTAATACTTTTCGCTTTTCCACCGCAACAATGTTTGCACAAAAGCGCCTTAAAGTTACGTTATATGAACACCCTGTCTGATCCCTTATTATTTTTTTTACAAGAATAGTAAGCAGCAGTCCGTTTTCCTGTCGTTTGCTCGTTCTTAAGTAAGAGCACACTATCAGGCTGAAAGTGAGCAATACAAAACATTAGCAGCATTTATTCCTTTTCAATTTCTTTTGCTGTCTTTCAGTGTTTCATATCTCCTTCATTCCGTCACGTGTTCCCCAATTTACTGAAATAAACAACGCACTGAATAACTAAAAGGATGCACTGGGTTCAATTGTAGTCGTGCGTCTGGCATCGTAACAAAGGGAACCACGAATATTCACACCCAAATTCGAATTCGAACCCACGAAACTAACTTCAAAATATCAAGCTATGTATACAGCTGCATTCATATTCTGTGGATCAATCAACATGCCCAATCGACTCAAGCACACACAACAGTCATGTTCAATGAAACTAACAACGCACAACTTCTGATCAACTGACCCGACGTCATAGTAATATCCAGTAAATGGGAGTTAGTATTATTATTGTATTGCAATCGAATTCAACAACCGTTCACTGCTTGTACAAAAATGCTACATATTTCGGCCCTTCTGACGGACCATCATCAAGAACAAAAAATATATATTTAAAACAAAACACAACAGTCCTCTGGATGACAGCTGAATATTTTGAGTGTGAGCTCACAGACTGTACAGTCTTGTTTTGAATTTTGTGGTGGTGGAAGTTTATTTTCTGGTATATTTCACAAGTTAAAATATGATAGCTTGTTGAAGCAGTGCCTATTAGAATAGTGATCCGCGAAGTCTCTGACGTCACTCGAACAGGCGTGAATCTATCCCGAGCAGAAACAGCGAGACATGCGATTCTGTGTTCTAGAATGGACCAGCTGGAAAAGAGCGGGGTATTTGGGAAATGAGAAAACTGCCATATAGGACAGTTGGACAGCTGGAGTGAGAGTTGCGGCGAAGCTACCGTGTGCGTGTAGCTTAGCGAGAGTGGAACTGAACAACGGAGCGACAGGACGATTGCGGTTTTAGAACTGCACAGTTCTCTGCGAGAGTTTTAGAAGTGAATCCGTGAAGTACTGTGCGAGAGAAATGTGTCAGAGCCACGAAGTAAGTTTGAACAGTAGACAGTAGTGAATTAGGAAATAAGTGACCAGTGCTGTAAACAACATGAGAAAACAGAAGTGAAAAAATTTATATGGGGCTTATGGACCTGGATTACTGAGTTCATATGTCAGTGCAGTGTGATTTCTTGTGAACAGTTCTCTTTTAATTCTTGTCACGATTCATTTTCCGTAATAAAATGTTTAATTATTTAAACTTTGGTTTAAATAAAAGTTGTCATTAATTTGTGAACCCAGTGTGCTAATTGTTACAACGTTTCTATAAAATTTTTCTTTCTTAAAAATGCTTCATTCGTTTGAATAAAAAATTCCACGTTCCTGATGTGCGTCGTTTGGGCGGAAGTGGTTACACTATGGATATCATTTGTTTGTTTTGGCAGTTTATTGGGTGTTTAAAACGTTTTGCCACTTGGTATGCTTCTTCATCTGTGGTCACTCTACATATCTTCTGTCTGCGTTTGTTGTGTATGTTCTTCACACTTTGCGTAATAGACACGAATTTTATCTCCGTTCCCTCAGGTTCTCTGTCTTGAATATTCCGTACTGTTTTAGCGTTAGCAATTTAGCAGAAAGCAAATTGTTTGTGCTGCCTAAACTATCAAATGTACCTACCAAATGTTCACTTTATCTACCAAGTATATCACGATGTACACACCAACAGCATTACTGTATCAGCTACCTGTATCGTGAGAGATACCCGCATAATATTCCTCTTTCTACCAACAATATTACGAGACGTACACAAATAGTACTCCTGTTTCTACTACCATTATTACTAGAAGTACACACATAGTACTCCTGTTTCTACTACCTGTATCATAAGAGGTACCCACATAATTCTCCTGTTACTACTACATGTATCATAAGAGGTACCCAAATAATACTCCTGTTTCTACTAGCTGCATCTTAAGAGGCACCCACATAATACTCCTGTTTCTACTACCTGTGTCATAAGAGGTATCCACATAATACTCCTGTTACTACTATCTGTGTCATAAGAGGTACCCACATAATACTCCTATTTCTAATAGATGTATCATAAGATGTACCCACATAATACTCCTGTTTCTACTAGCTGTATTTATTATAAGAGGTACCCACATAATACTCCTTTTATACTAACTGTATCATAAGAGGTGCCCACATAATACTACTGTTTCTACTATCTGTGTCGTAAGAGGTACCCACATAGTACTACTGTTTCTACTGCCTTTGTCATAAGAGGTACCCACATAGTACTATTGTTTCTACTACCTGTGTCATAAGAGGTACCCACATAGTACTACTCTTTCTACTACCTGTGTCATAAGAGGTACCCACATAGTACTACTCTTTCTACTACCTGTGTCATAAGAGGTACCCACATAACACTCCCGTTTCTACTTCGTGTATTGTTATGTTTTACAGGCTAATTCGAAGTTCCATTTCTATGAACACCAGGCCGCGAACTACCCCTTACGTAAACCAGACGAATGCAGTCCACATTCTCACATCCCGTGTCATTAAAATTTACTTAAATATTACATCCCTAATATGTCTGAAATACAGAGGTTAGATGATTAAACAAAAGTAAATTATTGCAGTTTCTTGGGTGGTTAATCAAAAGGAAGATAATGCAACAGAATCGCTATGACTTAAACACTTGTCTTAAATTAGGTACGTAATGAGGAACGAAATGATTTCCTACTTCATTATCAGTATCACCTGTACATCAAGCATTCTTTTCACATCGGACATTCCACGGAACAACACTCACTCATGGCTGTGAAGATACCAGAGGATTATAATGCTAGATGAAAAGAAAACGGATTGAGACATTGTGATGAGGTATAATACACTTAATTTACGTTACAAAACTTGCACTAATTTTGTGCATGAATTATTGGTAGTTGTTCGAGATTTGTTAGTTATTTCTCAGTTGTGTATCTACACATAATTCTTTATGTTCAGCAAGAAGAAGGCTACATGTGCAACCGCAGTACTTTAGACATTAGAATGTATGTCATATTGACGGATTATTGTTGGTTTCATTAAATGTTACATAATTGCCACAGGTTGTAATTACACTTGTGACATTATTTTTTTTAAAGATCTATGTTTAGGTAAATTTCAATCACGAAAACATCTTCTTTAACATTCAAACCAGCTGGTGAATTCAAACGATAGAAAATGGAGATTATAGATAACTACATTGATTGGCCGGATGGCAAAAACCGGAGAATATCGAAAGTAATTTCGTAATGCACGGCGATATAACTAGGATTTTTTTTTTTGTAATTCTTGCAGCTGTTGGTGTGGGAGTTGCAGTAGTAGGAAAATGGGAAATGTAGTCCTTGGTTACATTCATCCTCGCAACTTGCCACCGAACTGCGCGCGGAAAAGCGTGGACAACTTTCATGTAAACCTTCTCTGACTGTTGTTCGATCGTAACCAAAATTTTTAATTATGGAACGTTTTGGCAGGACTTCATCAGTTAATTTGTGTGACAACCATAGTACTCTAGTATTGTTTGCAACAGTTCATTGCCGAGGTGTGGAGAAAGTACGGAAGAAAATGAGAAAAGATCCTGTCGCGGCAAAAAATAAATGCGTACATAATTTTTATACAATATTTATTAGAATGGAGTCTTTTGAAGGACTGAGAAATTGTAATGCAACTTTAAAACGTAAGGTTGTTCTTGTCCGCGCTATGAAGACAAGTAAGTGGAACAGACATACAGTAGTACTGACTGATTGAACATGGCGCTATTTTCCGATTGGAATGCACGAATTAAAAGATAGATTTTCAGAAGCGGATTGAGACGGTGCGAACCCATTAAACTGGCTCAGAATTACTCGCCCCACTATCTTTTATGCGTTGTGAAAGAGCCAGTGCATTTTATCCAACGGAATGTCGCAAGATTCAAAATGTCCGAATTGTTGACGACAACTTCTTCCGATACAAGGTAACTACATAGAAATCGTAACGTGGCAGTCGGGTGGCTTCCGTTAATATGACATGATATCACGTGATGTCCACATCGCGCATGCGTATTGCACACCATTAGGCTACTGCTGCTGTCGTCACTTGCTTATCTGCTATCACTTCTCCTTGCTTGTCGCATTCTTTCTTGTAAGGCCGTGGTTACATTGGAGCCAGAACCCACACAACAAAGCAAACGAACATTTGTCTGGGCATACTTCGTCAGACATGTGTGTGGCTACTTTTAATCCGACATGTCTTTCTGGACTTCTAGCTACAAAAGGACTACCTGCTCTCAGTCTACTTATTGTAAATGATGTGAACGGTACATAATATAACCTTCTGATGATTACTGGGATTAATTATTTTGACCTTTGCTTGAAGTACGGGAACATAAGAAGAGGGTGGATGCATCAGCTTTGGGCATCAAGAACTGACGGAGAATATTTTCAACTGTGCCCTCTCATTTTGGATGGATCATTACATAATAGGCAAAACAGTGGATCAATTTAGTGATATTCTTTGGAGCTAGCTTTCATCGAAGCACTTAACAGATCCTGACCATGACATGTTTTAATACATAGATGTTAAGTTTCCAGATTGGTGGAATTTTCCTAATGTTATCGGCTACATAGATGGCAGGCACATTCGGATGAAATTTCCTACAAAAGATGGATCACTGTTATACAATTACAAAAAATTTTCTTCTTCAGTATTACAAGTTGTCGTAGATTCTGAAAGCAGATACATTTTTATAGGCGTAGGTGCTTATGGTAACCAAAGTAATTGTGGTATATTTTTTGATTCCACTCTATAACACTTCTTGGAAAACTTTGAATTTGCCTTACCAAAGCCTGCAACATTTAAGGGAAGTGGAAGAGAAATGCCTTTCGTCATCCTTGGGAATAAAGCAAGAGATGTGTTCAGTGTGCGTTTGGTATCCTAACAGCCAAATGGCGATTGTTAAACGTAGCCATACGAACGAACTTCAAAAAATCTGAAAGAATAGTAAGGTTTATCTGTTTAATGCATAACATCATCATAGATCCCGAAGGAACAACATGTGATCCTTCTGTTCCAAGAAAATTCACAAACATATGTATCCTCTCAGATCACAACAAATATCGGAGGGAGATCATTCCGTCGGTCCTCAAATGGAGCAATACATGTAATAAATAGTTTCAACGCTTACTTGAAAGGCCCTACTGCAGCTATACTATCGCAGAATCAGTAGGTTTATTTGGACTGAGTTTTCACTGTATCACTACCTTTTGGAATGTTTGATTATGTATGAAGTGTATGATAAGTAGATATTCGTAACGACAGTTAACATTCTGATATAAAATGAAGCAAAAGTAAAGATACTGTATTATATATGTAAATAGTAACATATTTTATTGGTGTTACTATGTCAGTACTTGCCTGCAACGTTTAATTTCTCTTCTATTTCATTCCCAGGTTTTGGCTTGAGATCTCTGTTATGTTAATTTTTGTATCTTTTTGTTCCAAAGAGGCGTCATATCTCTAACAAGTTCCATTAGATACGTTTTATCCTCAGCAACAACACTTGAATCCTACGCAAACTGCAGCAGGTGTCTGCCCAAACCGTCGACTCGAAAAAAACCACTTTGTTGTTGCAAGACAATCAGTCGTGTTTGGGAGACAACATTCCAGTCGGATCGGTTTCAGTGTACCGCAGACATAAAATGTAATGTGGTTGATATCTACTTCCTTGTTTGGAGTCTGTTCAGACTGTTGTGTTATGTCGGTTCAGGCTCCATTGTAGCCGCGGCCATACTCCGCCTTCGTCTTTCTGTCGCTCACGCGCCATTTTGCCCCCCCCCCACTGCTTGCTTATCATAACAGATAACAAGCGTTATCATCAGAATCACTTCATACCCTGCGCTTTGTCCGTCACCGATAGCTGTGGTGCACATCCACGTACCTTCTTTAAATCACAACAACCTGAACAGCAGTGTCTAAATCTGAAGCAATTTCGGTAAAGTACAGGTATATTTTATTATTCAAGCATCTTACGTCTCTGCTTCTTAATCTATATGCAAATATTGTAAAATTTACACTAACATAATTGGAACTGTAACCTGTTGGTACCAGTAGGCTTAAACTTCTTAATGTGGAATATTAGTGCTGGAAATGTCTGGTTTAAATTGTTTCCGGGGTCGCACGAAATCTGGGGTGATTACAGTACTGCAATTCCACATAAAAGGAGCTCAGTTAGTTGCATTTTTGTTGATTTATGTACCACACGCTTATTTCTATGTAATTCGAAGCATTCTGACCATACTGCATTGTTTCTTTACATACCTTTCTGTAATTAAGAAAATATATAACTTTATAGTCCAACACAACTTTATTATGTAAAAATATTTAATTAAAGAACGTATCAGGTACAATGTTTCGACTTTAATAAAGCCATCTTCAGGCTCTAACTTAAAAGGTTTTTAATATAAAAATGACAACGCCTAAAAATTAAGAGATCTCGTTACATTTTTTGATTAATATAATACATTAGAATATATTTTACAAAAGATAAATACAGAATATGCAATAGTATAGGAATAATTAGGACATAAATTAGAACTTTGATATTGATGGGAATCTTATGTATTGTGCAGTCTTGTAGAAGCTGTAAATGTTGCGATATTATTTAAGATCCACTTTACTCGGATGGTGGGAATTTTTTGTCGTTGGTCTCCTTTTGTTGTGTATGTGGAGCACTTTCAATGTATTGAGTAGAAGTGTAGTATTATTTTAGTAGGAAATCGCTTACATGAAATTTCGATGCGATCTTCAATTATGTCGAAGATTTTAATTTTTTACTATGGTGTATGGGGTGTTGATCTTTATATATATTATTGTATATATTTGCAGTACTTATATTTTTGGTGGGTATGTGGTTTGTATATGTATATATGCGTGTCTTTTTTTCTTGTAGAGTTGATGTCATTCATAGAGGATACGGAAATATTTTGATTTTACTGTATGATCTCGTGGGACCTTATTTTTTGTTGGTTTGAAACTGATCACTTTTTATATAAGGTATTCGAATTATTGTACAGTTGGGTAGGTTTTATTTTGGTGATTAGAATACTGATTTTGGCTCTTGAGTGTTCTGCATAGTATGAATGCTGAAAGACTATCTATTGGGCAGGAGGTATGCTGGAAAAGTGAAAAGCATGGCATAGATAGATAGATAGATATAGATATAGTATTTGTTAACTGCAATTGGGTTGACACCCGATGGCAACAGTGCAGTACACATTTACACACAAACAATACACAATACAACACAATTAATTTGGGAAGGGTGCTGGCCGTGCCCCGTCTTTGGGAGTTATGCCGTGGCTTTTTCCTTATAAACGAGGAAAAAGCACGGAAAAACCTCAGTCAGGGTAGCTGAAGTGTTCCAGTTGGCACGATGAAAAGAGAATATACAGAACAGAACTTATATAACGATAAGAATACGTAGATATTAAAATAAAATACTTAACTTACAAAATTAAGCAAAAGCATGAAAAGAATAAATATACATAAAAGAAACAATACAAAAACACAATAAATACAAGTACTCATATTACCGAAACACCCACACATTACAAAACCCACACTACAAATATCGACGCGTTACAAAACCCATACATACACACATCAACACATTACAAAACCCACACTACAAATATCCACACATTACAAAACCCTACACATACACACACCACATATTACAAAACCCACACCTACACACACCACATATTACAAAACAAGTTAAAACAACCACAATACAAGATACACACCAAATAAAATAGTCAAAATACCATCAAGTAACCGCAATAAATGTCCCCTAATGTGCAATGTAGTTTTGTCCCGAAGAACGTCAACGTAACTCACTTCACTTCTCTTCGCTTCACTTCCAAGTAAAATGACTTCACATATATCACGTCTCTTAGCGCCACATCACATCACATCACTTCACATCACTTCACTTATTTACGTTTAACCCCCTACTGAATTCCCTTGCTTGTAACTACATTCTTAACCCTCTTTCCAAAAGTGTTTAGTTTACAGGGGAAAAGACGCTAGTAAGCCTGCAAGTAATTGTTTCCATCTTTTAATGGCCCTGTTTACGAAGGAATATTTACCAACACATTTTGTTTTTTCCTGGTCCTAATTTTCCGATTGTGATGTTCCCTACTCAGGTAAAATTGTTTTAGAATTCTGTCACCTATTGCTTTCCAAGCCCGCCCCCCGATGTACGATGTACTGAATAGGGCGCATATTCGAGCTATCAATCTACGCTGTGCCAGAGTTTCCTAACGCAACTCATATTGTTTGCAAATTTTGTCGATCTCTTTTGCACTCCATTTAAAGCGCTTAACTGACATTCTCTGTAAGGGTCCCAACACACTGCTCCATACTCAGGTATCGGTCTCACTATTACCATACTATTACCATAGATCGCTGCGTATAATTATACCTAAATATTTAAAGCTACTTGTCTCTGGAATTAATTGTTCCCCAAAATATTACCTTATTCTTTCCTTCACCCTAACTTTTTTAAAGCTTATTGCCTTACCTTTGCCTGGATTTATCTTCATATCATTTTCTTCCGCCCATTCTCCTAATCTGTTTAGGTCAGTCTGTAAATTATCAATATTATTGCTATCCATTATTTTCCTGTACATTGTACAATCATCTGCGAACAGCCGTATATTAGACTCAGTGTTTCTCCAAATATCATTAACATAAGCTAGAAACTGTAGAGGAACTTGTACGTTCCCTTGCGGCAATCCTGAGTTTACTGTGACTTCCTCAGATAATTGCCCGTCTACCCTAACTCTCTGCGAACTTCCTAAGGGAAATTCCTTTACCCATACAACTACACTCAAATCCACTCCGGTTGCCGCGATTTTCGTAAGCAGCCTATCATGTGGAACTAAATCGAAAGCGTTTGAAAAATATATTATCACTTCTGTCCTCACTCCCTCGTCCAGTGAATTGACGATATCCTGCAAACCGCGACTAGTTGACTTTCACATAAGTACCCCGATCTAAAACAATGCTGATCCTCACATAATCACCCACTCATTTCCCATACGCGTCTTATGTACCCTGCTATACCATGTTTCATTTGTTTGCAAACTATCGAGGTAAATCTGACCTGTCTATTTTTTTCAACTACTGATCGATCCCCCCCCCCCTTTGTACGAGGGGCGACTGATAAATAATGCACA
>Ga0209629_10004138_pt1 | contig 10670 bp, 9 predicted proteins | sample TergutCu122P5_FD_187286 | JGI IMG/M metagenome (GOLD analysis project Ga0209629, IMG submission 187286) | Cubitermes ugandensis P5 segment gut microbial communities from Kakamega Forest, Kenya - Cu122 P5 (SPAdes) (version 2) | ecosystem: Host-associated > Arthropoda: Insects > Digestive system >... | reverse complement strand
GCAAAAACATGTTTCGAACACTGTTTAGGGCAGGCCTAATGAGTTTGATAATCCCAAGAGTAGGGTGGTCCATAGAACATTCTGACTAATGAAAGTGGTCCCCACTTGAAAAAAGTTTGAGAAACGTTGGTCTAGTACAATGAAGTAAGTTTCAATGTCAGGATATTAACCCTTTCCATTGACTGTCCTTTCATCTTTTCCTATAACTTGGTTTTAGTAGTTCTTTTCCTTGAAAAATGTTTATTTTCTTTGAAATGTGTGTCAATAAAACTTGAAATGGAGAAATCAGCAGAAGATTTTTGATGCATTGAAGAAACCATAAGAATGGAATACTTAGGTGCCCAACATGTGGCCGGAAACTACAGTAAATGTCCAAATTGCCATTATGGGAATTCCATTTTCAGTACTAGATATGGAGCATGGCTGTGTATTCTGTCTAAGATTGTGGCAGTTTTTGTAGTTGCTCAAGGCATTAGCTGAAATATTATCTTAAATTGGGCTTCCTAATTCACCCCACACTATAGATAGATACTATTATATAGTCAATATGTTTTATAAAAACTGAGATACAATCTTATATTCATGCATATCACCATGTATTTTTTGTACAATTTACTTTAGTGTGGAATAACACATTCGACTGTGGGATAAAGCTTGTGTCCAAACATTCATTCATTCTATTGGCATGTGCAGAATGTGACGATTCCTTGCCATTCTCAAGAGCTTCTTCCATTCCTCTCTGTTATATACCCTTTCCTTCCACCCTTTTCCACCAACTAGTCTTTCATCTTGCCATCTCTTTCTTGGTCTACCTCTCAGCCTTGTTGTTTCCAAATTCATATATAATACTTTTTTGGGAATTCTATTTTCTTCCATTCTCTGTACATGCCCAAACCAATGTAATCTATTTAACCTTATTGTCTCTTCTATAGTGGGTTATTTTAACCACTGCATAAATTTCTATATTGGTTAATATTCTCCAGTTTTCTTTTTCATGGTCATATACTGGGCCTAAAATTCTTCTATACTCTTTCCTTTCAAAAATGTTTATTTGCTTTCTATCTCTCTCTGTTAGTATCCAAGTTTCTGATGCATATGTTAAAGTTTTGTCTGTTATTGTGTTCTTTAGTCTTAATTTTAGGTTTTTCAATATATTTTTATTTCTAAAAAATTTTTGTAACTTAAGGTATGTTTTGTTAGCATTATATATTTTTTTCTTGTAAATGTATTTGGTGCTTATTACCTTCATTAAGTACAGCACCTAGATATTTAAAATTTTCAACTCTTTCAAATGTATAATTTTTTTGTTGTTAAATGTCCTATTCTATTTTGTTTTGAGCTGTTTTTCCATTCCACAATCATATATTTTGTTTTTCCTTGGTTTATGTGTAGTCCCAACTTTTTGGCAATGTTTTCCATTTCTACAAAACAATGTCTTATTTCTATTTCTATTTCATTTTTTCCAATTAATACAATGTCATCTGCATATGCCAATACATTCAATTCTTTACCAATCTTTATACCATTAGGAACCATTTTTATACTTTGTATCACTTTTTGTAATGCTAAGTTGAATAATATTGATGATAGTCACTTTGTTTCAATCCTGTTTTATTTTCAAAAAAGGATGACCATGTTCTTTCTATTCGAACAGCACTTCTTGTCTTTTGTACAAATGTTTTACACATATTTGTTAATTTTTTAGGAATTTTAAATTCTCCCATACTTCTCCATAGTGTGTCTCTATGTATCAAGACATATGCCTTTTGAAAATCAACAAATAAATATTGTACTTTCTGATCATATTCCCAAATTTTCTTGTTTATTATTTTCAGTGCAAATATATTGTCAATTACAGATCTTCCATCTCTAAATCAATTCTGATAGTCCACAGTAATTTTTTCCAAAATTATATTCACCAAAATTTTGTAAGCTGTGAATCCTAGTGCAATTCCCCTGTAATTCTCACAACTATCTCTATCTCCTTTTTTGTATATAGGAACTATTGTTTCTTTCCATTCTTTCCTCCTCCCAAATTTGTTTTAATAGTTCTTAAATTATATTAAATCGTTTATTTCCTCTGCATTTTATTACAAGGCTTATTCAGAAAGTAAGTACCGTTTCACTGTAAAAAAATATTGAGTAAGGTTTCATATGAAATTTTATTGTTATCAGATTCTGTGTTCTTCAAACTATTTTTTACATATTTGCCGCCATTACTGAGGCACCTTTTGTAGCAGGGCACAAGTTTTTGTATTCCCTCCTCATAGAATGTGGCCGCCTGCAATGTTAGCCACTTCGGCACTGTATCTTTCAGGTCATCATTGTCGTCAAATTGCTTGCCACCCAGGAACTTCTTTAGGTGTAGGAAGAGGTGAAAATCACTTGGTGCCAAATCAGGGCTGTATGGGGGGTGGTCTGTTTGTTCCCACCTAAATGAGGTGATGAGGTCTTGAGTCTGAGCAGCAGAGTGCAGCCGAGCGTTATCATGAAGCCAAAGAATGGTGGCACTCAGCATGTCACACCTTTTGTTTTGAATTGCACGCCTCAGCTTCTTCAGCATTTCACAATAAACAGCAGAGTTTATTGTTGTGTCTTGGGGCAAAAATTCTACCAAGAGAACACCTTGTCTGTCCCAGAATACGGTGCACATGATCTTCCTTGTTGATATCATCTGCTTGAACTTTTTCCTTTTCAGCGAGCCAGTATGCTTCCAGTGCAAGGACTGCTGTTTTGATTCAGGTGTGATATGGGACACCCGTGTCTCATCTCCTGTCACAATATGGCTCAACATGCCGTCTCCTTCCTTGTGATAGCGTATCAGAAATGTCAAAGCACATGCAGCATGCTGTTTTTGTGCTCCTCTGTGAACATCTTGGGCACCCATCGTGCACACACTTTCCAATAACCCAAATGACTACTGACAATGTCATAGAGTAGAGTCCTTGAAATCTGAGGAAAGTGCAGGGACAGATCAGAAATTGCAAAACGTCTGTTGTCACGCACTCTTTCATTGACCTTATGCACCAAATCATCATTCACTAAAGATGGACGCCCACTTCGCACCTCATCATGCACGTTCTCTCGTCCTTCATTGAACATCGGAACCCTTTTCCTAATCGTGCCATCACTCATCGCATTGTCACCATACACTTGACAGATCTGGTGATGAATCTCACTTGGTAGCACATTCCTAGCATTCAAAAAATGAATTACAGATCGTATTTCACAGTCAGCGGCCCCTTCAATTGTCTTAAACATGTTTAACGCACAGGAACAAACATAAACATAACACACATTTCATGAAATGGCATCTGTGGCTTCTCAATTGATAGAGGAAGTCACTGCACATGAGCAAAGGGACAGTCTCAAGGATGTGCAAGAGATATGCGCAGACGGTACTTACTTCCCGAATAACCTACGTAATTCTGGATGTATTCCATCAGTTCCGGATGACGTGTTATCTTTTAAATTTCTCATCGCCTCTTTTACATCTTCTATAGTGAGTTCTTCAACTTCATTAATTTCTCTATTTCCTATTTTAATTAGTTCCTTTGGTTCTTCTGTGTTTAGTAATTTATCAAAATATTCTTTCCATGTTTCTGCTCTCTCTTTAGTATTCATTGCCAATTCTCCTTTTTTGTTCCTAATTATGTTAAATTTATGTTGAGATCCTTTCTTAAATTGGTTTATTGTTTGATACATTTTCCTTGTGTTATACTTTTGATCTTCTTCTGTTGATTCTGTTACATTTTTAATGTATAAATTTTTCTTATTCCTAATTATTTTGTGTGCTTCTTTTCTCTTATGGTGATACTCCTGCTCTTCATTCTCACCTCTTCCTTTTATTAACCACTTTTCTCTTGCTTTCTTCATTTCTTCTATTGCAATTTTGCATTCCTCATCGTACCATCTATTTTTTAATGTTTCTGTGCTTTCATCCATTTCTGTTAGCTGTTGTTTTGTTTCCTTGATTATTGTTTTAATGTTTTCCCATTTTTCATTAATATTATTATCAATATTATCTTCATATTCCATATTTTTCAATATTTTGAACCTATTATTAAGTTCTGTAGCATATTCTTGTTTCCACTTTGAATTTTGAAAAATTTTCACAATTTTTCTTTTCTCATATTTCTTTTCAGTTTTTACCCTTAATTTCACTTTAAAGTTTATCTTCAATAAGTTGTGATCTGATCCAGTGTCTGGTCCCCTTAGTGCTCTGATGTCTGTTATTGCACTTCTAAATTTGGTACTAATTAGGACATGATCTATTTGATTTCTGTCCTACCTTCTGCTGAGTACCATGTCTCTTTGTGGATATCTTTATATGGAAATGTTGTACTTCTTACATTAAAACCTTTAGATATTGCAAATTGAATCATTTTTATTCTGTTGTTGTTGGTTTCATTACGTAAACTTTCATTGTCATCGGTGGGTTGGTATATGTCTTCTTTACCAACTTTTGCATTAAAATCTCCAAGTATTATTTTAATGTCTGAATTAGCTTTTGATTTATATTTTGCCCTAATAAGTTATAAAATTCTTCTTTTACCTCTTCCATTTTTTTGTTTGTTGGCACTTGTACATTTATCAAGGAACAGGAGAACCATTTAGCTTTGTATCTCAAATAACATGTTCTTTAATTTATAATTTTAAAGTCTTTAACATATTTTAAAAACTCTCCTCTTACATAAAATCCACAGACAAATTCATGTTTTTTTGCTTTCTATCCAATATTAAGTAACGTGAAGTTATCAAATTTTTGTATACCACTTCCCAATCATGTTTTTTGAAATGCTACTACATCAATATCTAACTTTGACAGCTCATTATGAAGTGCTTTTATTGCTCCTGACCAGAATAAGCTTCTCACATTCCATGTTCCAATATTCATTTTCCTTTTCCACATCCACGTTTCATCATTTATCTCCTTCTTCCGTGGCTGTGTTGAGAAATTCATAACCATGGATTCTTTTACTTAGATGGGGGGTTAGCCCATCATAAAACCTTCAACCTGAAGGGCCAGGATTTTTAAGCAGGGTTTACTCCCTTATATGACTTGCTTTCACCACAGCTTCCAGAGTGCCATCTACCCTTGGTTTGATTTTGGAGTGTCCTTCTCCTAGGAGGGTTGCAACCAAGCTCAAGGGTCCCTCCTACCCTATCTGATAGACCCTTATGATTGAGTTCATCAGACCCCCTTGCTCTGTGTGCTTGGTGACCCATGCTGCAGGAGGATTGGTTACCTCAACCTTAGCATGGGTTTCTCACCTTAACAGGACCCACAGCTAGTAGGTAAGAGTGGGGTAGGAGTGGAGAGGTTTGTAGATTTTCATCTTCATGTTGAAAATCTTATTAGGTATCATGTACCTTCACATCACACTCTCGTATAGGTCCTTGTATCCAAACATCCCATAATAAAAATATTACATTAAACATGTGTGTGTGTAGGTATGTACGAATGTGTTTGCATCCTTTATGATGAAGTGCCCAAGTTGCAAGTTGTCGGATTCTGAGAGTAATTCATACTCTTTGATAATGACCTGTGAGGGGCTGCAATATGTAGGAGGCAGGTGGTAGACAGTGAAGGGTTATTCCCCAATAAAGTTTACTTGCTGATGTAGTTACTAAGGTTTAAGATACACCATACATTTGCAGTGTCACTGTTTCAGGTGCAACTCCCATGATTGGTGATGTGCACTGGAATTTAATGAGGATCAATATTCAAGACTGATAGAACTGGAATTATTAGCTTATCATTGTTTGTTCCAACACAAATGTGTGTTTGAGAAAGTTTACTTGAACATGCATAATCCAACAGATTTTGAGTGCATGGTACTTCATACACAAGAAAGATAATTGAGAATGTGAAAATAAAAATATTTATTTATGTGGTGACTATTTAGTGGTGGCTTAGTTTGTGCGTACGTGAAAGTGTCAGTAAATAGTTAAGTGTGGAGAAAATGGCAGCATACAGAACATTTCTGACTGACAAGATTGGTACATATGTACAGATTGAAGTGATGTTATTGAAATGGCTGTGCCTATATTTCTGGAAACACAAATGTGTCAGTGTTTGAAGCTTTATAGTGTTCAATTATGAAGAAAGCTTGCATTATCTGAGAGTGGAGGATCTTTAAAAGTAAGAATTTTTTCATAAGGAAAAAGTATTTAAAAAGAAATTGGTATTCTGAAAATTGATTTTTTATATATATATATTTCCAAATTTGACTTATCAGGTAGAGGCTATAGGTGTGTAATTTATTATTAGTTTTTAATTACCAGTGATATTACTTTCAAAATTAGCTTTCTCAAATGCTGCCAAATGCTTGTATTACATTTACTCTACTAGCTGTCATATAATATGGCATACCCTTGGTGTCCTGTTTTAGATTCATTTCAGCTTATTTCATTCCCAGTAAAAGATTTGGCAGGAGCACTGGTTAAAGAGTGATGTTGGTTTTCTTGATGTAGGAGACTGGTCAAGTGTTGCTCTGCTTTGTTTCATTGAGCTTGTAAAAGGTGCTTACCAAGCTTTGTTAAAAATGAAGATGTAAGTATTCTTATTCCATATCTCTTCATATAAAATGTGTAGATGTTATGTAGTCATTATTTTCTGTATAAATTGTAGTTAAGTTACTGTACATGTATATACATATAATTTATTTTTACATTCTGTTGTGATGTAGGATATTCATGAAGTCCATTCTGTGATTTTAATGCAGCTCTTTCTTTTCTGTTCAAAATAATTCTCTAACATAGTTCCAAACACAAGGCAGTGGAATTTGCTAAGTGTAGAGTCTTGGTGTTTTTATCTTAATCGTATCTCTGTCAGCCAACAGAACAAAGATGTGGTACAGCGACCCACTTGCCAAAATAATTTCTGGCTTGTGTTTTTCTGCTACTAGAAAGAAGTGTTAAGAGGTGTCTCCATGAACTGAATGCCATTAAGACGAAGGAATAGTGGTTTTAAAATTAATGTGAATCCAGCATGAGTTGTGTTTTTATGTGTGCTTCTGTGGAGGAGATACATAAATTAATTTCATCTTCTTTGAAAATAATTAATTACATCTTCACTTTATCATCCCCTCTTACAGTCTGCCAAAGCCAGACTGTTACTTCAAATCAGATTAACATTGTATCACAAGGATAAAAATGTGGGGCAGTTTGGGAAAGATGGCAGTGGTATTCGGTCTGGTCCATGGGCTTCCAGGTGACTGTACCGGAATATATATATGCAAGATCTGAAAGTAACATTCATTTTCACCATTATAATCCCCACCACCAGCCTCATCATCATCAATCTCTTGTCATGTGTTGATGCAGTCTGTCTCGCTTTTCCATTTTCCTTTGAGTCTTATTTCAGTCAATCTGCACTTGATAATTAATTTGTAGAGTGTAGTAGCCATTTAAAGAGGCAGAATTATTCTGAAGTTATGATTAATGTGTTGCTTCTGTTCGTAGTTTTTTTTCTGTAAACATATATATTTTCTTGTCCATTTGCTTTGGAATTAATAACAAACAAATGACCACTGTGTGCTGCATGAAACTGGATGTGAATATTTATGAAGGTGGTTTCAGTGTCCTATATCGAAACCAATTTTAAATAGAACAGATGATACCCAGATTTGCATGGATTTTGAGGGGCATATTTACCAGTAACTCATGTATATTTTTCCCAAGAAACTGACCTAGGCTATCATTCAAGATTGTGGTAAGCAAGAATTTTGAAGCATGCTTGGGTGTGGATGTGTATTTGCAGAAGTGTAGAGTGTTGTTGATAAGAAAAGTGTTCTGTTTATTATCTTGTATGGAAGTGATTGGCAGTGGTGTTTGTGGTGATGAAACTTTATAATGTAATAATTAAGCACAGTGGCATTCTAGGGATGGTCATAACAGTATGAGATTTAAAACTGTCACATCAAAGACTATGATGAATACTTTTGTCTCCAATGTGATGCCATGCAGTGATGGAAGTTCTCAAATATGTCAGAGTAACTTGTTCCCACCATATTCAGGATATAAGAAGTTGTAAATTACCACCAGGGTATATAGTGTCATAACCCACAAGATATTACTGGCATTCTTCATGACAAGAGTGTGTTCACATTTCTTGTGATTCTGTGCTGATGATACACTGAGCTAGCCTTTATTTATATATGCAGCAGTTTGTTTCAGGAGTACTTGCAGTCTAAATGGCCTTATTGCACTGATCACAGAATGCCTGTCAAAAAGTTCAGTTTCAGCATATATTTATCAGAAAGGAATTTTGCCCTACCATCAGAATCCAATTTCTTTAGCGTTTTTGCCAGCATTCAGTGAATTTCTGGTAACCAAGTCAGAAATGTCAGTATCAGTAGTCCCAGGTTTTCTTCTTATATGCTCTATTTAGTTGCTTCTCCTGTTCATTGTCCTTTTATATGTGTGACAGTTTTTGTCTGGATTTCTTATTTATGAATATCAAGTATGTTTTGGAAATGCTGCTATTACCAGGGAAGCTACAAAAATTGACCTTATGTATCCATTATGAATACAACTTTGTGGGCAGACAGACAGCATAAGCGGTTATTCATCAACTCTGATTAATCTCCCCTTTCAGACATGGACTGTGCCATGTGGTAATTTAGATATGCTAGCCTGGCCATGCAGTGTTAATATTTTATGACTCACAAACATTCCATGTTATAAAGAACCTCTGTGCTGGTACACATGAACTTTAATTTTGTGATTGTCATCCCATTATTTTGGTGATATCAATAAATAGGCATTCAAATTTTTCGGTGTAACACAGCTATATTTATTATGGCCTAACTACGTATTTCAGTCCCTGTTTGGACTGTCATCTGGCTGTTGTATCAAACTTTTGAAAACAAAGGCAAAAGCATACACAAAAATATACAAACATGAAATGTGTATTTTACGTCTGTTGTGCCTTTGTTTTGAATAGCCTGATGATGGTCCAAATAGGGACCAAAACATGTAGCTAAGCAATGATAAATATGCAGTTATGTTAGCCTGATGAATTCAAATGCTTATTTGGTGGTACATTAACTTTGTTGTTTTTTTTTTCTCTCTCTCTGTCCATTGATGGGTACACTCTGGGCCTCAAGATTTCTGCCAGAATCACTTTCATTATGCCAGACTAAAACTTTTCCTGAAGATGATTCCAATTTTATTTTGTTGTGATTACAATACCAGATCACTGTATTGTTTTTTAGTTGCATTGTTTTTGATAGTTTCAAGAAATATCCAGAATTCAAAGTGTCACTACTTGTGGTATACTGTACTGAAAGGACTTCATATTACCCAAAGGCATGTTGCTCACATAATGAAGTGATAAATTACCATTATGAAGCACAGTCATGTGGATGCATCTTAAGAGCACTGGCAACAGTTTCATATATAACTGCAAATGTTCACTTCTCAGTAAAATATTATGAAACAGCTTATCTTGCCACATTTTATCTTCAATTGTTGATAAATATTGCACACATTGTATAACATTGTGTGTGGGTTATGTAATTAGTGTTAAAGGTTAATATTGCAGTACATCACAACTGATAATACTCTGTACAATTTGGCATGACATCACATAACAAACTATTCCTGTATTTTGTCATACTGCTGTACCATTAATGTGTTTGCCTCTTCTTAAGCATACTCATATTTTCCATGAAACTGTAGTTTTGTAAAATGTAATTGTGAGCATTTTTCTTTACCACACATACATAGAATTTTAACTGTATTGATCTTTTTTTAATCCTTTACAGAATTTGAACATATATGCCTTATTTACCTGAATGTAAATGAAAATTTTTACCCAATTCAGCTTCTGAAAATGGAGGATCATCTTACAATCACACGCAAATTTAAACGCGTTCTGTGTAAGTATTTTCCTGAACGTAGAAGATAGTGAGGCGGAGTGAGGTCATCATATGTTTGAGTATTAGACAAGGAGGTTTTTGATGTGCCCATCATCTCATAGTAAATACGCAAACTCAAGCATGGTAATGGCTCCAATTCTCAAAATGTGTTCTTTTCTGAACATGATACAAGAGTCCAGAATCTTAGTAATGTGTAAGGTAATGTACCAATGGCAGAACTCTTTAGAGATGATAAATCCAAAAATTGTGTGAGAGATTGATTATAGGATAAATTAAGGTAGACAAATGAAAGAGATATTGTATGAGATGTAATCGGTGATATGACACAAGATTCACTATCAGAATCATGGTTCTGTATGTTTTTTATCAGAACTCTTTAGAAATGATAAATCAAAAAAATTCATGAGAGATTGTTTGTAGGATAAATTCAGATAGATGAAGGAGAAATTGTATGAGGTGCAACCTGTGTTATGAAACTGAAGATTCATTATCAGAATCATGGTTCTGTAGGTGTTTTATTAAAATTCCTGCTGTTGGCAGCTTTTTTTTTTAATATATATATATATACTGCAGATAAACCTGGCTGATTGAGCTTTGCAGGTTACAAATTTTTTTTTATGATGTATTTTGCAACATAGTTTAACATTAAAATTCCAGATGGCTACAAGTTACTATGACACAGAGAAATGGTACTTGTATTGTAAGATGATGTTCTGCGTGCCTCAGATGTAGGTATGAATTCTGTGCTTCCCCCCCCCCATGGTGCAACCGCCCCCATTGGGC
>Ga0209629_10004136_pt1 | contig 10672 bp, 9 predicted proteins | sample TergutCu122P5_FD_187286 | JGI IMG/M metagenome (GOLD analysis project Ga0209629, IMG submission 187286) | Cubitermes ugandensis P5 segment gut microbial communities from Kakamega Forest, Kenya - Cu122 P5 (SPAdes) (version 2) | ecosystem: Host-associated > Arthropoda: Insects > Digestive system >... | reverse complement strand
TCCGTCTCTTCCACCGTGAGCCGCACGCTGCCGCCGGGACAGTTGTACTTGATGGCGTTGTCACAGAGGTTGTATACGATCTCGTCGATGATCTGAGCATTGCCGCTGATCGTGACCGGCGAGCCTTCCACCGCGACGTCCACGCCGTAGCGCGCCGCCTCCTCAGCCAGGCGCTCCGCGATTTTGACGGCCACGGAATGAAGCTCCAGCGGCTTCATCACAATGTCGCGGCCCCCTTCGTCCAGCTGGGAGAGGAGGAGGATATCCTCAATGAGCGCAATGAGCCGGGCCGCCTCGCAGTAGATTTTCTCCGAGAAATTCCGCATATCCCCGGGACGGGCCATGCCGTCTTTCATGAGCTCCGCATAGCCGCTGATGGAAGTCAGCGGCGTTTTCAGTTCGTGGGATACGTTGGCGGAAAACTCCCGGCGCATCTGCTCGATCTTCTGCTTCTCCGTCACGTCAAAGGCCAAGAGGACAACGCCGCGCACGCCTCCATCCACCCATACAGGGTTCGCCAGCACTTGTACCGTCATGCTGTCCAGCTTGAGCAGTTCCTCCCCGGAGCCGCCGAGGAGCGCCGCGCGCACCGCCTTCTGGAGCAGAGGGTTGGCGCTCACAGCGGCGAGAGATTCGCCCGGGTTGCCGCCCTCGCCGGAAAGCTCCAGCAGCCGGATCGCCGCGTGGTTGAGATCCATGATGCGGCCGTCCTGGTTGAGCAGCACCAGAGCCTCGTTCATGTTCTCCATGATGGTCTGGAGGCCCTGATCTTTCTCCTCCAATTCACTCGTGCTCTCCCGGATACGGTCGCTCTGGGCATCCAGGCGCTCCAGCAGGGGAGAGAGCTCTTTGACCTCCGGATCCGCCCGCTTGATGGGGCGCACGAGCCGCTCCGACAGAATCGCCGAAAGTACCACCCCGACGATCAGTACGCAGAAGGCCACAAAAAAGCCCCGCTCGAAGTAATGGAGCACACTGACAGCCAACGGCGTCCCAAACAGCGCCATCTCCACGAAGATCACCACCAGCGCGGTGATCAGGGCTGTGGCCGCCGTCTGAATCGCCATATATTTAAAAAGACGCTTGCGCATCGGAATCCACCTTATAACCCACGCCGCGCACCGTGTTCACGATCTCGCAACCCTCGCCCAGCTTTTGCCGAAGCGTACGCACGTGTACGTCCACAGTGCGGGTCTCCACGTCGGAATAGCCCCAGACGGCGCCCAGGAGCTTGTCGCGGCTGATGACATACCCCCTGTGGCGCATCAGGTATTGCAGCAGCTCATATTCCTTAAGTGTCAGAGCCGCCTCTATCCCGTTCACAGTCACGACATGCCGGCCGGAAAAGAGAGTGACCGGGCCACAGGAGAGAATGTCCTCCTCGCGGCCGGCTTCAGCCGCTGCCGCGGGTGTCCGCCCCCGGCGCAGCACGGCCCGCACCCGAGCCAGCAGTTCCCTGACGCCGAAGGGCTTGGCGATGTAGTCGTCTGCCCCGCTGTCCAGACCGGCAACTTTATCGGTCTCCGCGCCCATGGCTGAGACCACGATGACCGGCAAGCCGTCTGTCCCCGGGCTGGCGCGGAGCTTTTGGAGGATGCTGAGCCCATCCTCCCCCGGAAGCATAAGGTCGAGCAAGACCAGTTCCGCCCGCTCCGGCTCCAGCGCGGCGAAAAAATCCGCGCCGCAGCCGAAGCTCACGGCGTCAAACCCGACGCTGTCCAAGGTGTAGACCATCAGTTCCCGGATCCCGCTGTCGTCTTCAACCACGTAAATCATCATATTCTCCCAAAAGACGGGATACCCTAAGGGGCGTCCCCTACAGTTATGCCGGCGCCGTCCGGCTTTTATAGGGGCCGGAGCCCCCGATGATCCGCTCTTTTTTATCAATTATAATCAAACCTGGAACAAAAGTAAAGAGTGTCGAATTGACAGAGCGCGCGTCTGGCGCTATAATAAGGGCAGAGTTGTTTAAAAATTGATTTTGCCAGTCACGCTGTGCGCAGCGAAGGGTATGAAAACAACGAGTCTTCACCGCGTTCAGAGTGACAACCACAGAGAGGAGATCCCATGAGACGAAAACTTCTTGGAACAATACTGCCGCTGCTGCTGGTGTTCGCCCTTCTTGCGGGCTGCGGCGCGCCGCAGCCTTCGCCGACGGCCACGCCGTCCCCCACGCCCACCGCAACACCGACCCCCACATCTGCGCCGCCCTCCACCGCACCGCCGGTGGAGACCCCCGCGCCGCCGTCCCCCACGTCCACAACCTATGTCAACGGGCTGAACGGCGCGGCTTCGGATACGGATCCCAATGTGGCGAGACCCATCGCCGTCATGTTCAACAACATCTCCGTAGCCATGCCCCAGTGCGGTTCCGGCAGCGCGGACATCCTGTATAAGGTTTTGGATGAGGGCGGCATCACCCGTATGATGGGCATTTTCTCTGACATCTCCGGCGCGGGTGTTCTGGGCAGTGTGCGCAGCGCCAGGCCCTACAACATCGATATCGCCGAGGGCTACGACGCCCTCTATGTCCACGCCGGCGGGAGCGACGACGCCTACGCCAAACTCGCAAACGATAAGGTCAACGACATCTGCGGCGTGCGCGGCCCCGGGGCGGACGCGTTTTACCGCGACCCCAGCCGCCAGGCTTACGGCATTGAGCACAGCATGTTTACGACCGATGAGAAGGTCTTGGCCGCCTTCGCCAAACTGAAGTACCCCATGGAGCACGCGAGCGGCAGTTTTGATTACGGCCTCAGTTTCTACACCGCGGATCAGGTGGTCTCAGGGGCGCCCCAACCGCCCGGAGCTTATGCGGCCAACAGTGTCGTGATCCACTTTGGCACCACCTCCTCCTCCAAGACAACCACCGCTGTTTTGGACAGCGCAAGCGGGAACTACACTCTGAAACAGTATAAATCAGACTTCATCGACGGCAACACGAAGGAAGTCCAGCACTTCGACAACATACTCGTACTCTACGCCGCGACCAAGGTATTGGACAGCGTCGGCAGGCTGGCGGTTACCCTCACAGGCACAGGGAAAGGTTATTTCGCCTGCGGCGGGCAGGGCTGCGACATCACCTGGAGCCGGGAAAAGGCCAGCGGCATTTTCAAGTATTCCAACGCGGACGGCTCTCCGCTGTACCTGACACCCGGCCGGACGTACATCGCCATCGTGCCCATGGACAGCAATGTGACATTTAGTTGACATCATTTGATTCACCAAAAATAAGTTTACATAATATACTACACGCATAAAGGCACCAAAAAACCGCCCATGGGCGGTTTTTTGGTCAGCCCGTCAAAAAAGGGGTTTCCCCTAGCGGGACGCCCAAGGGGGCGTCCCCTACACCCCTTGATATTGGCCATACCCTTGTAGGGGCCGCCGCCCTCGGCGGCCCACATTCCTGGGTTTATTGACAGGCTATCAAAAAAACCGCCAAAGGCGGTTTTTTTGCGGTTATTTTAAAGCTCCAGCGTGGCGAAGTAGTCCTCCGGTGTCTCCGCCCTGCGGATCAGCTTTGCGCCGCCCCCTTCACAGAGCAGCACTTCGGCGCCCCTCAGTTTGCCGTTGTAATTGTAGCCCATGCTGTGGCCGTGGGCGCCCGTATCGTGGATGACCAGAAAATCCCCGATGTCCACCTCCGGCAGCCAGCGATCCACGGCGAACTTGTCGTTGTTCTCGCACAGCCCGCCCGTGACATCGTAGAGGTGATCGGCGGGGAGCATCTCCTTGCCCATGACCGTGATGTGGTGATAGGCCCCGTACATAGCCGGGCGCAGCAGATCACAGGCGCAGGCGTCCACGCCGATATAGTCCTTATGGATGTGCTTCTTATGTAACACCTTCGTCACCATGCAGCCGTGGGATCCCAGCAGGTAGCGGCCCAACTCGGTATACAGCGCCACGTCCTCCATCCCGGCGGGGAGCAGAATCTGCTCAAAAACCCGGCGGACACCCTCACCGACGCGGTCGATGTCCGGGGCCTGCTGGCCGGGGCGGTAGGGGATGCCGATGCCGCCGCTCAGATTGATAAAGCCGATGTGTACTCCCGTCTCCGCCTTGAGCTCGGCGGCCAGGCGGAAGAGCTGCATGGCGAGTTCGGGGTAGTAGTCGTCCTCTGTGACGTTGCTGGCCAGAAAGGCGTGGATGCCGAACTCCTTGACCCCCTTTTCCCGGAGAAGGCGAAAGGCCTGAAACACCTGGGGCTTGGTCATGCCGTATTTCGCGTCGGCGGGGGAGTCCATGATCTTGTTGCTGATCTCAAAGTTTCCGCCGGGGTTATAGCGGCAGCAAATTTTTTCCGGGAACGCGCCCACAGTTTTCTCAAAGAACTCGATGTGGGTGATGTCATCCAGGTTGATAGTCGCGCCCAGCTTGGCCGCCAGTTGATAGTCCTCCGCCGGGGTGTCGTTGGAGGAGAACATGATGTCGTCCCCCGAGACGCCGATCTTTTCACAGAGCATGAGCTCGGTGAGGGAGGAGCAGTCCATGCCGCAGCCCTCCTTGTGGAGGATGCGCATAATCGCCGGGTTTGGCGTGGCCTTGACGGCGAAGTATTCCCTAAAACCCGCGTTCCACGCGAAGGCGGCTTTTAAGGCGCGCACGTTCTCCCGTATCCCGCGCTCGTCGTAGAGGTGATAGGGGGTGGGGAAGCGCTCGGAGAGCGCCTGGAGCTGTTCCAAGGTCACGAAGGGGGTTTTCATGGGGGAAGAATCCTTTCCGGTTATGGGGCAAAATTGAGGTTTGGCCCTTGACCTTATACTTTCACAAACCGTCTCACCGCCAAAAACAGCGGCACGCCGACGGCGATGGCGAACGCCGCCTGAATTCCGTTGGTCAGCACATTGGGCAGCGCCACGGCAATACCAAAAACCGCGGTGTCAAATAGGAAATACCCGCCGATCATAATTGCCTCCGCCGCCAGAGCGCCAACAATTGCGCCGGCAAGCAGATGCTTTTTCCCTAGAGCGCGAAAAACCAGCGCGGCTACAACGGCCATGAGCGCCTTGATCACAAGCGTCGCGGGCGCGTAGACAGTGTATCCCGCCAAGAGATCACTCAGCGCCGAACCGATTCCCGCCGCCGCTGCGCCGTAATACGGCCCCAGCAAAAAGGCGGAAAGCAAGACGATGGCGTCTCCCGCGTTGATGTTCCCCTGAACCGGGGAGCGAAAACTGATAAAAGTCGTCGCCACAAAGCAGGCCGCGGTCAGCAGGGAAGCGGTGACCAGCCGCGCGGTCTTACTGTTCTTCATGAGGTGCCCTGTCAGCCTGTCCGGGCTGCGCGCTGGCGTCAGTTTTGGGTGCCTTACTGATCCGCACCGCGGCGGCGGCGATCCCCGCCAGAATGAAATAGGTGAACATGGTGCGCGGATAAAACCAGACGTATTCCACCGCGAAGTTCAAAGAGATGCCGACCAGACTGGCGAGTGCGGCGATCAGGGTCAGCCTGAGCGTCCTGTCCCCGGCGGCGCGGTGTACGGCGGCCACGGCGCTGTCCTTCCAGAGCCGGAACATGTACCACATAAAAGAGAGGAAGCCGAGAATGCCGAATTCGATAATCAGCTCCATATAGACCATGTGGCTGTGAGGCACGCCGACGAGCGCCTTGACATTGGCATAGGCGGGGTAGACCATCGCAAAGGCCGCCGGCCCGAGGCCGATGCCGGTGAGCCAGTTGTCCCGGACGATGCCGATCGCCCCCTGCCAGATGTAGAGGCGAAACACGCTGGAGGTGTCTCCGCCGCTAAACAGGCTGGCGATGCGCACCATGACGCTGTTTGGCAGGAACGGTACGGCCGCGGCGCCGAGCAGGAGGAGCGCGGGCAACAGCTTTTTCTGCGCGAAATATACAAAGACCAGACAGGCCGCCAAAATGGAGATCCAACCGGATCTTGAGTAGGTCATCACCAGCGCGATGACGGGAAATACCATCGCGCAGCACAGCAGCGCGCGCAGCAGCGGATTTTTCCGCCGCACGGCGAACACCGCCGCCAGCGGCGTCATCATCACCAGGAACTCCGAGTAGTTGTTGGGGTTGCCAAAAGAGGCGAAAACCCGGCCCGGCACTCCCGGATTGAGAAAGATGTCGGTCTGGCTGGCGTTGACCTGCACGCCCGTAAGTCGTTGATAAAAGGCATAGAACGCGGTAAAAACAACGGCCGCGAAGAGAAATCCCAGGAGTTTATCCAGGCGCTGTGTCGTGCTGACATCCGCGACGATGAGGTAGACAAACAAAAAAGCCGTGAGATAAAACAAAAACACCCGGAAGCTGTCCGCTCGGTCGAGGCTGAACACGATGCCCAGCACGGCCGCGAGCGCAAACAGCAAGAACGGCAGCCCCAGCTCGTGGAGGTGGAGCAGTTTTCGCGTCCGCGCCCCGACCATGAAGAAATAGAGCACGAAGAGCCCCAGCACGCCCATCAAGGCATAGGTATTCGACCAGGAATCGTGGGGGACGACAAACATCAGCAGCAGAAAACCGCCGAGGAGGGTCTCAAAATTCAAAAACCATGCGTTTTTGACGTATTTGTTCCAAAACCGCGCGGCGACGCCGCCCTCCGCCGCCCGCTTGATCCCATCGCAGAGCAGCGTGAGCCCCCGCGCGATAAAGTCAAAAATTGCCCGGAGCAGCTTTGCCGTCACGGATTGGGCGTAAACCGCCTCCACGCGGCTGTCCTTCACAAAAAAGCGAACGACCGCGCTATGATAGAACGCGCGGCTGAAGGCCCTGTAAATCAGGCGCAAGAATGCGAAAGCTACGCTATTCTGCCAGACATCATAAACTTTGCCCAGTACGCTGGATCCCAGCAAATTTTTCACCACACAATTTTATGGTTTACGCCGCAGGGCTTAATACCTCAATGCCGGAAATCTTCCCGTAGAGCTTGGCCTCTCCGGCAAAAATAGTCAAGGTAGCTCCCACGCCATAGTTGGTTTCGCCGATTGTAAAGCCGTGTTCCCCATATACCGCGTTGACGATAAATGTGAGCGTGAGGGACACAGTGTTTGTCAGCGGAGGGATAATCTCCAGCCCTGTAGAACTCTGTTCATAGCCGACAGTGGGGCCGACGGTGGGCTTAGCCTCGACGGTGCCGAGCGTCGCCTGCGCCGTCGCGTCGAAAACACTCGTGCCGGGCACGATATAATCCACCACATAGTTGGGCACCTCATTGGAAAAGAACGAAACCCGCAACTGGGTTGTCGCAGGCGGTTTGCTGCCGACGACGCCGGCCATGCGCAGGCCCACATAGGCCGCCGCCGCGATGAGAACGAGCAGGATCAATAAGTCGATCAGATTGATTTTTCCAAAGAGTTTCCCTTTTTTGTCCACCATGTTCGCATGCCTCCTGTTAAAAATGTTGCGTTGCTGTAGGGCGCGGCGCCCCCGACTACTGTTGCCTGTCATTCTGTTGCCTGTCATTCTGAGCGCAGCGAAGAATCTTTATTTTAAGACCCTTCGCTGCGCTCAGGGTGACAGGAAAGATTCCGTGTAGCAAGGGACATCCCGTGCCAGAAAACATTTATTGGTAAGTCTCAAAAACATCCCAGCCAAGTTTGTTCAAATCGAAGCTGCTCCGGACTTTTTCCCGCGCGGCTTTGCCAAAGCGCGCGCAGAGGGCCGGATCCCCCATCAGCCGCGCGAGTTTTTCGCTGAACGCGCCGACATCCCCATAGGGAAGAACATAGCCACAGACCGGCTCTTTTAAACAGAGCTCCCCGTTGCCGCCCACATCCGTGAGAAGGAGGGGCAATGCGCAGTCCATCGCCTCGAGAATCGCAAAGCTCATGGCCTCGCCGCTCTCCGAAGCGCAGACATAGGCGTCGGACGCCAGCAGGAACTCCCTGGTATCCGACTGATAGCCCAGCAGCCTGCAATGGTTTTCCAGCTGCAGCGCGCCGCGTTTTTCGGAAATCTCCTGAAAGAGTTCGCCGTCCCCGCAGATCAGGCAGCAAAAGGGCCGTTCCGTCTGACCGCGCAAAGCCGCCAAAACGTCCAGCAAAAAGCCGAGCCCCTTCTCCGGAGCGAAGCGCGCCAGAATTGAAATGACAAAGCAGTCTTCTGCCAGACCCAATTCCCGGCGCTTGGCCCCTGTAAGGGGCAATACCCATATCGCCCCGTCTGACACGGCGTTATCCGGGCGCCCAGCAATTTCCCCGGGCTCAATGCCGTTGTTGATGACCACGATTTTCTCCCGCGCCACGCCGTCCCGGACAAGTTGATCCCGCGCGCGCGCATAGAGAGCGATGACGCGGTGGTTTTTCGGCGTAAAGCGCCGGTTCAAAAGCCGCCACAGCGCGCCGGAAAAACCGGACAGCGCCAGCGTCAGATGGCTTGTCCACACGACGCGGAGCGCCGGGTAATGCCGCTTTGCCAGCAGGGCAATGATGTTCTCCCGCGGAAACTGCGCGTGAATGACGTCGATCCCATGCTCTTTGCAGTACGCGGCCAATTCTTTCGCGGCGCCTAAGGCGTGTCTCCAGCTCAGGTTCAGCCTGAGGCAGGGGACGCCTGCGCGCCCCATCTTCTCACTCAGCGGGCCCGGAATACTGTAGGCAAAATACGGCGCAACCGCCTTCCCGCCGAGGAGCCGGACGAGATTTTCCACATATTTTTCCGAGCCGGACTTGCCGGCGAAGTTGATCAGGTACAGCACGCGCAACGGAGCCGGCATACGCTTCTCCCATCTCTGCTCCCGTTTTCCGGGTTTTAGGAAAGTATACATCCTCCCGAGGACTTGTGTCAACCATTTTCACTCTGGTAAAAGGCGCTGACCTATGATAAAATATCAGCGGTCGGGGATGGAACCCCGCTCCTGCAGAGCATGTGGCTTTGTAGGGCGCGAGTTCCATGCCGCGCCGTTACATTGTCCAGAGGTGACGCATGTATTATTTTCTCTCTTTGCTGACAGGCGTTTTGATTTCCGGGATGGTCGCCATAAATGGCAAGCTCACAACCGTACACGGCGCCTATACGGCGGCAATCCTCATCCATGTCACGGGGCTGCTCCTGATTTCGGCGATCCTCCTGTTCCGCCGGGAAAACCCTTTCACCAGGCGCTTTGCCCTGCCTTTCTATCTCGGCGGGGCGATCGGCGTCTTTCAAACGGTGGCCAACAATCTGGCTTTTACGCAGATCAGCCTGTCGGCGATTCTGGGTCTGGGGCTGCTGGGGCAGAGTATCATCGGTCTCGTCATCGACCACTACGGGCTGCTGGGGATGCCAAAATACGCCTTCCGCAGACAAAAAATCATCGGCTTGCTGCTCATCCTCGGCGGCATCGCGGCGATGATCGATAATTTTGCCTTCCTGGCCGTGCTGCTCTCTTTGATCTCCGGCGTCTGCGTCGTGTTCTCCCGCACCTTCAACGCCAAGCTGGCTGACGCCACAAACGTGCGCGTCGGCGCCTTCTATAACTTTCTGGTCGGGCTGTGCGTGACAATTCCGGTCTTTTTTCTGCTCGGCGGACATGAAGTCCCCGCGCTGGCGGCCTTCACGTTCTCTCCCCACTGGTACATATACACCGGAGGGATCGTCGGCGTTGCCATGATTTTGCTCTGCAACATGACCGTGATGAAGGTGTCGGCGTTCTATCTCTCGCTGTTCTCCTTCCTCGGACAGGTGTCCGCCGGCATCCTCATCGACGCGCTGCTGGACGGCTCCTTTTCTCTGCGGAATCTGATCGGCGGGGCCTTCGTGACCGCCGGGCTGGTCACAAATCTCCTGATTGACAGGAAAATGAATAAGCTCAGGGAAGCAGGCGAATGACAAGAGAATTGCGCCGGAACTTTCGGTTTACAAACGTCTCCATTTTCGTTATAATAGGAACACACAGCATAAAAGGAAAGGGGTAAGAGATGGCAGTTTACCATTTGACAAAAGACAATTTTGACGAGACCATCGCCCGGGGAAAGAGTATGGTGGATTTCTGGGCGAGTTGGTGCGGCCCCTGCAAGATGCTGAGCCCGATCATTGAGGCCGTCGCCGAGAAACAGGGGGACGCGGTCAAGGTCTGCAAGGTGGACATCGACGCCGAGCCAGAACTGGCCAACCGCTTCGGGATCCTGACCATCCCGACGGTTATCATCTTTGAGGACGGAGAAGAGGTCACGCGCTCCATCGGCGTCCGCCCTCAGGCGGCGCTGGAGGCGCTGCTGTAATAAATACTGTAGGGATGCGGATGATCGCGTCCCTATGCTTTTTTCCCCTCCAAAAACCGCTCCGCCATCGCCACGTCCGCCGGGACGGTGAGTTTGAGATTCGTCTCGTCGCCCAAAATGAGCTTAACTTTATACCCGCAGAGCTCCAAAAGACCGCTGTCGTCCCGGACAGCGGTCTTGTCTTTGACCGCGTCAAAGCACTCCAAAAACACCGCGCGCCGAAAGCACTGGGGGGTCTGGACGCGGTAATAGCGCCGATCCGTCACATGGGGGATCAGGCAGCCGTCTTCGCCCAGAACGCAGATCCGATCCGCGCTGGGGATGCCCACGACGGCCCCCGGCCACACTGCCATAGCCTGTACACATTCATCGATGTAGCGCTGTTTGAGCAGGGGGCGGGCGCCGTCGTGGATGAGGACGATATCACCCGCCGCGCGCGTCACGCCGCCGTAGACGGACTCAAAACGTTTTTCGCCGCCGCAGACCGCCTCCACGGGCTTCTTTGG
>Ga0209629_10004135_pt1 | contig 10673 bp, 8 predicted proteins | sample TergutCu122P5_FD_187286 | JGI IMG/M metagenome (GOLD analysis project Ga0209629, IMG submission 187286) | Cubitermes ugandensis P5 segment gut microbial communities from Kakamega Forest, Kenya - Cu122 P5 (SPAdes) (version 2) | ecosystem: Host-associated > Arthropoda: Insects > Digestive system >... | reverse complement strand
CAACGAGGAATTTGATCACAATGCGTTGTTCCACGCTCCGCGGTACCTTCTGTTCGCTCATCACTCTAGCAACTCCCAGACAGGACTGAACAGGTTCTAACCCGAGCAGGAGGGAGGGTGGAGGTTTTGGCTTCACTCTCTCAAGGTCGCACAGCTGCTGCGCAGTGCGGCTTGTTTACATACAATCAGTCCCGGTCATATTTGAACCACCTTGTACAAAATATTATGTTAAAGTCAACAATTACAAATTAAGTAATTATGCTGATGTTTGAAGCTGAATGTGACAAATTTATTGTATACAGAATCTGTATGTAAGTTATAAGTTCTGCACAAACATGAAGTAATACAGAGTAATGCGGCAATAGCGGTCCCAGTAAATGTGTAGAAAAAAAAATTGATGCAACAAGAATGTACTTTATGAGTTCTGTATGGAACTTTGCGTTGAAATATGCTTGTGTGGGAAGTCCACTGTAGAACAAGAACTTGCAGTAGTGTGGTTCCATTATGCATTTAGTTACTTTGCTGAACAACTGTCGAAAGTGACTTTTAGCCTTACAGTGTCTTGCCACATGGATCAGAGCTACTCCTACCAATAGATTTTTTAAAAATTTCATAGTAGTGATTTTTACTGAAATATGACAACGCTTGCAGATGTTTGTTACAATTAGACAAAAATAACATGCACATAAGATGAAGACTTGCTTAGGTTTATGATCTCTCATAATGATTTTTTTTTAATTGAGTTAGACTGTGTTTTCTGGGATGCACTGTGAGACCAAAGAAGTAGTAGAGCATGAGCTTGATTGATTGTAAGTATGTACTACTGACATTTAAGATATATCAGGTGTAAACCTCCCCACTTATGATATCTCATTGACAGATAGTTGTAAATTGTTGCTAAGCTCTGGAATGTTTTACAGTGTGTGTTGGAGCATTCAGTGGATTCCTGGAGAGTAATCACATATTTAACTTTTGGGATGATAACAGTGCTTATACCAGAAGTATGATGCTCTGTGGACATTTTCTAACTTACCATTTCATTGATGGCCTTATTTTATCTTTCAGCACATGAGAGTAGAAAAATGGTTGGTGGGGCTTCAGGCAAGATGCAGAGGTTATTTACTGAGAAAGAGAGTTGGTGATCGACTAGAATTCTTCTATCAAAATATTGATAGCATCATTAAAATTCAGGTGAACAAGTAGGAGTCTTAGACATTGGTATGCAGTGCAGAGTAGAGACTTGACCATATTACTGTATATCTACATGGATACATTTCTAGCAGTGTAAAATGTTTCTTGTTATATTCATTTTTTAAACACCTTGAGTATGATTGTTTCTTTAGGACTTTCCTCCATATGAGTAATATGCAAGTTTTGCTATATGGGGAAAATCCAAACAGATTGTGTTTTGTGTGCAGTAGAAACTCTATATTCGGGGGGAAACAAAACAAGCCCTTTTTTTATGATATGGAGAAAACCCTTGTATAGGTAAAAACCCAGAATTGATATGTCTCCTGTTTAGGCTGAACTCACTGTTCAAGGAAAACACATGGCACATTTTCTGTGCAGCATGTGCACACCACTTGATGAAACTCAAATTGCCATTACTGGGATGTGAGGTAGACCCAGACATAAAGTGTTTTCTGTATGGTGAGAATGTAATATGTTTTCTGTTTGGTAAGAATGCATCACTTGCAGATAACCGAAATGAGCATTATTAGGATACAAGGAGAGTGAGATGTAGTGTGTTTTCTGTGTTGTAGGAACCCATTGCTCAGGGAAAACCCCAAATAAGGTCATTGCTAGGATTCAAGGATAAACCATCACATGAGAATTCAGTGCCTGTTCATTCACCCATCTGTCCTCTCTTGCTCTGTATGTCAGCAGCTGATAATAATAGTGAGAAAGTGTAAATAACAAAGTTGTTCATAGTGGAGAAACAGTGCTCGGAAAATTGTTTTTTTTTTTTTTGTATTTTTCAAAACATAAACACAGAGTGCCCATAAGATCAAACCTCAGCATCAGCTGGGGAAAACCTAAACTTTAACCTTTGTGAGGCAACGAGACAGACCCGTCACCTGGGGACAGTGTAGACTGGAATTACAATATTATTAAAATATGAGGAAATTCCACACAGGTTTTTCCACCCATTGGATGGGGAACATACAGTGCATGATTATATCCATGCTGCCAGGTGGTAAGGAAACTGCTAGTAACCTGTTATTCTTGTGATAGGCATGGTGGCGATCAGTTCTGCAGAGACAGAAATACTTGATAATGTTAAAAGAGTACTGTGAAAGAAAACACACAGAACGAGAAGCACAAAAGAGTGTGGTTTGCTGGGATTATTACAAATCACAGGTAAGATTTAGAAATATTCAGAATAACCTAGTAAGGCTTTCTTGAGTTTGAACTCATATGTCTTGTATTTTGTTCAGCTTGTATGAGATTTCTTCCAGTATTTTTGGGTGTGTCATACAGACATTGTTTGTGAGCCTGTTAGCTCTACAGTGAGCCCACCTGCCTGATTCACACAGGCATTTTAAGGGAATAGGTTGTGATGGAATTTGTTGTTTAGTGTTTTGACCAATATTTGTTTACCAGATTGAAGTTCAGTGCAAATTGACAGTATCTAACCAAACTTCATATGGAGACCTAATTATGTTTCTCTCTTAACTCTGCTTCACATGACAAATGCTTGTGCATTATATTTAAATTTCTTTCTTATGTGTACAGTAAAATCTGATAATGTCATAGGTAACCTAATGTAATATACTGCATGAAGGTTTAACACTGTTAATTCTGATTTAATATAATCCAAGGCTGCTCAGTACAGGTGAGATTTCATTGCCACACACTGTGAATATTAACACTACAGTCTTCTGGAATGTTTGTTGTCTACATAACTTTTCAGAGTAATATGCTGCCTCTGTCTTTATGGCAGAAGATGGAGGCAGCAGGTACCTTTGAAACTTGGGTTCCAATCTGCCAAAGATGCCACACACAGAAGTACAGGTATGTGCAATGTGCTGCACATTTTACTTTGTGTGTGTGTGTCTGTGATATGCTGCACATTTTTCCAGCATTTTAAAATTAATGTTATTGACTTCAACAATTAGACAGCATTGTATCTTTGTTGCTGTTTCAGACATGTATTTTATTCCTGTTTTTAAACTAAGAGTATTTCCATTTGTTTCCTTCACATTTCTTTGCAATGAGTGGAATTTCTTCATATTGGTTTAATGGATTTACAGGCTTCTATGTTGTATAATATGATGTAATTAAACTTCTGATGGGAAAGTCACAGAGTATTAAAATTTTATTAACTTTTTAATTTCTGCTGAATAATTAGTTTAAATGTGTTGGGATGTTTTTGTTTTACATAGAATACTAAATGAAGTAGAATAAATAGTTTGGGGTGTTTATTTACATTTGTAAGTGACCTAATTTTTTCGTATATTATCTTTCTGTGTGTGGAGAAACTAACGTGAATTTTCTGTCACATATCTTTTCTGTTAATTGTTACTTCTTTTAACTTATGGCACACAGGAAAATAAGATAATCAAAGTTCAAGCATTGTGGCGTGGGCATAGGGTGAGAAAGATGTTCTTGTCATTATTCCACCAACCACAACCTGCATTCAGAGTGGTCCGCAGCTTTGCCCATCATCTCGACTTCATGGCAGATGATTACAAGAGAGATCTGCAGCTCCAGGTATACCAAATAAATGTCTACAGGGATTTGGTTTTTATGTTTCTTGAGTTTGTGTTAGTGATTGCAAAAGGATGGAAAGCATCTATCAGTGGCATTTATTTTGTTTGCTTAGGTACTCACCTTATTAAAAGTGGTTTAAAATGAACTTCACCACAAGTGCAAAGAATGCATAAAAGTTTTTAAACCAACATCTTTCCTGAATTTTATTTTGATTTCAGAATCTCAAGGGTCAAGTTGTGCAGAATATCCGACACAACCAGCTGTTAGCCCAGCAGCTGGATGCTATGGATGTCAAGATTGGTTTGTTGGTTCACAACAGAATTGCATTGCAAGTATGCGTAATAAATTCTGTGTGCTAAATAAAGTAATAAATATTTAGAGAATTGGTTTAACTGTATGTTTCTTTATGTTGAAATGATCCTTAAATTTTGTAATTCTAATAGGTAGAAACATATTGCAAAATGTTACACAGGCCCTTAGATTTGGGTAGATTCTTTGGAGTATCCTAACTAGAAGAAATTAGGGCATATGTGTGAGATATGTGTAGGGCTGGATCTTTGAAAACAGCTGGAAGATAGGTAATGAAGAATAATTTAGAGTGGTAGCACACGAAGTGAGGTGTGATAAAGTTGGCATGCATGTAGTAGTTTTTCATGTCAAAGGGAATGAATGATAATATCAAATAGTGGGTGTCTCTTTCATATATAAGGAGATCATTTCAGTATTTAAGAAATTGTTTTGTGATAGATGGGGGCCTGGGGTAGTGTAATGGTTAAGGTGCTGTGCTATTACTCAGATGGTCCTGGGATTGATTCCCAGTGGTGACATATTTCCTTCTGACCGTACCATGGCCCTGGGGTCAACTCAGCCCCTAGTGAAAATGAGTACCAGGAACATTCCTGGGGGTAAAGGCGGCTGGTGTGTGAGGCTGACAACCTCACCACCTACGCGTGCTGAATGTCGTGAAATCTGGGAGCCTAAACCTCCTGGAACCCTCTGGGCCACACCGGGCCTGTTACGGGACTGTTTTACCTCTACCTTTTGTGACAGATTGTTGTATATGATAATAAGAGGTCATGGAGTGGTATTTAGTTGCACGTGTGCATGACTCACCAAAATATGAAAGTGATAATAAAAAGAATAATTTTTATAAGGGACTGCATTCCCTACATACCGCATAAAATCTTTTTAAGGATATTTAACTGGAAAATTGGGTAGAGAAGATACTTTCAGACAATACTGGGAAAAAGGCTTTATATGAAATGATCAATGATTGTGGGTTTAGACTAGTAAATTTTGCCATGTTAGGACATATGATTGTCAGGAATAAATTCGCATGTAGTAAAATCCATTTAAGATGACCCTGCTTGTGATGGTTTTTGCACATAAGACATTACATTAATCTAGTGCCAAAATTTTGTCCAACAGTATAGTGGCCATTTAATACGTTCCCCACATAAAAGTATATCCTGCCTAAGAAGCATGAGAAGCTTCCAATGCAACGTATTGTTTTACCCTTTCAATATGTGTTTTGCATTAAAATCTTGAAGAGTTTTCTCATGTTGCCCTTCACTGAAATCATTTCAAACATACATTGATGAAAGGATGTTCTCTGTTTCTAACTGTTAATTTTCATGGTCATTTTCACATGTGTGTTTCATATTGCATTGCTTTCTTGTGATGGGTATTGTCTGTCATGTTGGTCAGTGAGTGACCCATGTTTGTGAAGCCTGTTATTGTTTGTGGCCAGTTTTTGTTACAAGGCTTATAACCAATATGTGTTAGTGCTGTCAGTTAATAAAGGAATTCAGGTCCAAAATGTCGTTAATGAATTTAACAAAACTTAAACTCTTAGAGACATTGCCTTATGGCATTTGGGCAGTCTGCAATATTTAACAGAGTGTGCCGTAGCTGTGTAACTGTTTTACTTAGTTTCAATAATTTGAACTTCCTGTGAGCAAAATTTACCTACATTTTATCTACACTTCACATTGCACATGCATGTGCAGTTCTTGTCCTGTAGAGTGATTAATTATTGAACACATCATTAGAATGGCTATTATACCAAACACAGGTTTAAAACATAAGCTGCTATTTATTCAGTGAAAGACAGACATTATAAACAAGGTGGATGCTATGTCAAATATTCCGCACAAAATAATCACTGAGTTTGTTCGGTATTTTTGTGTTGACTTTAAATGAGGTTACATCAAATCATGATACGATATTCAAATGGTCTGTATATGGACAACCAAGCTAGAAAAAATTGAAAACAAAATATGGTAAGGTAGAATAGACACATAGTAAAGTTTCTGGCAAAAACAGGCTTCTCATCTACCAGTTGTGCTTGTAAAAGTATTTTTTGTGTTCTGTTCAAAAATATGTCAGAATTGCTGAAGAAGGTAAGGCTTAGAGTATGGTTAGATAGTGAAAATGAATGATTTAATGCAGGATTTGTGTGGGATAATATTATAGTAAGGTGAATGTTAATTGCAGTACAGAATTAAAAATATTGTGTTTTTAGTCAAGACCTGAATAATGAGGGTCATCTTATAATTGTGCACAAAGTTAAACTCATTCTGCATATGCACTTTGCAAAAAGTTGAAGATTGTCAAGGCAGGCCATGTTATATATGGGTAAACATGGTGTACTTTTTTCAGGTAATGTGAACTTAAAAAGTAAAACTTGTTCTTCATATCTTCTGTTTGTAGTCATTTTGAATAATTTGTACATGTTTTTTGGTAAAAATCATTTTTCACAACAAGTATTCTGCTCAAGAGAAGGGTGTACAAACTGAACCTGTGTTTTTGTGGGAAAAAGTTTTCACTTGGGACTACATTGGGCTGTACTTTGCATTAATGTAAATACAGTTTTTCAGGAACATAAGAATGTACATATGGAACATCTTTTAAAAAACCCTAGGAAATATGGATGAAGAAACCACGAAAGTCTTGGAAAACTGGTGAAATGTTCCAAAATATTTGATAGGAAGTTTGACTTTCATATATTTAACTGGAATGGTTATGGCATGGGCATTGTTTAACTGTTCAATGTGTAAGTGTGGTTTTTTTACATTTCAGGATGTGGTTAAACATGGAACAAGTTTAAATGAGTTGTCAAAACAACACCAACTTACCACAAATCAAGGTGAAATAAATAGCAATCGAGGATTGAAAAGTCTGACTAGGGAAGGACGGAAACTGTTGGATGGATATCAGCATTTGTTCTACACTCTGCAGACTACTCCAGCCTATCTGGCAAAACTCATCTTTTGTCTTCCTTTGAGTCGTAGCACAAGGTTCTTAGAGACAGTTATATTGACACTGTTCAATTTTGGATCCAATCCCCGTGAGGAATATCTTCTTCTGAAGTTGTTCAAAACTGCCCTTGAAGAAGAAATAAGGTAATTTGCACACAGTATTAAATCATCACTTTGCATGCCCATTTCTATTGTTTTTGAAATGTTTCTTTTCTGTTTGTGTAGTATTTTTGTCTCAAAATATTCAGTTTAAGAATTGCTGTCAAAAAGAAAATATTAGACTTGAAGGTGTTTATAAAACAGTAACTTTATGAATAGTTCGTGGTTTTGAATCATGGCCTGTCATTATGACAAGTGTTTGAATACAAATTTCTCATGCAAAACACACATTATACATGTAAAATTTTGTAACCCTTTGCTGATGCAAGTGAAAATGTTGTGGGTGTCACTAGACTTGAAATGTTTGGCACAAAACATTTTTACTGCATGTAAAATACAATTAGCCTCTGATCATGCGAGTGAGTGCCTGGTTTTCTGAACTTTATGTGTGTATGTTTGTATGGTTTTGTGACAAAATGTTAAGAACATTATTTTGGGTACTGTAGACTTGGAACATCTTGTCATTTTTGATTTAGAATGACCAATCTTTCTGTCCATGTCACAATTATATATTCCCAGAGTATGACTAAAACTTTGAAACAAAATTCTACAACTCTACTTGTGTGTAAAAAATAAATTGTGAGTGCATTCAGATATTATTTTCTTACTTATTTTGTTTAATTTCCAGTACTCTTGTAGTCAGTATGTAATAAGCCTACAGATATGACATCTGTGTATCCAACTTTGCAGTTGTTGATCTAAAAATATTAAAAATTCTACACATGACTATGAATTTTTACAATTGTAGTGATTTGTATTACAGATTAAAAGTGTCCATCCACTATTGTGCATGTTGTAATAAATTTCATTACAGCCTGACACCAGTGTACTTGGTTATAAACAGTTGTATTGTAGGGATATTTAATGTAGTTTCTTGTTCAAGACATTCATATTACAAGGATGCAGTGGGAAGAGATTTTGCAATTTTCTATTCAACTTGTGCAATTAAATTTGATGGAAGGATTTATTTAGGCTTTCCATACATTAATTGCAGCAAAGGGTACAGGCTTTTAAGAAACATGCAAAATAAGTGTAATTGTTTTCCAGAAATTGGAAGGGAATACACAGTTAACTGATATGGAACCACATAATTGTGTTGTTGAAAGCTCAGATCATTAGAGTTAGGGTGTGTTGATATGTGTGACATTGAACCCAGGTGTTACTACTCACAGTTGTTTATTAGCTAAAAATTGTTGTTTTCATTTCTCTTGTAGGTGTAAATTTACAAAACCATCAGATTCAGTGACAGGAAATCCCCTTGTCCTCAGAATGGTGGTCAATTACTCACGTCAGATGTCCAGTCAGAATGCTCTTAGAGACATAGTTGGACCTCTTATAATGAAGGTAATTGAATACACATTATCTGAGTTTTTTACCTGTTTTTGATGAGTTGAGAAATAACACATTTTGTGTCTAATTCTGTGTAGTGAACTTGTGATTTGTGAGGTAAAGGCAACGTTTTACCTTTGCATGGCATTAAGACATATTGGACAGTGGATGTGTAATCTGCACTGATTCTTAACCTGAAAACTAGATGGCAGTAGTTGTTCAGCTTCATGAACTGGCCATTTTAACCCCATGGAAGGAGCGCTTGGTACGCACTGATTAGGAGGGGTTAGGTCTAAAAGCCAGTTTATTCATTTTGGAGAAGAGAGGAACATCTTGCCTCTGCTGGGAATTGATTCCTCAGTCATCCTGCCCATAGTCTAGTCATCGTACAGAGAAATTTTATTAAGCAGTTCAGTAAATGGGGTACATACCCTATTCATGAAGCAAAGTGAGTTCAGAAAATGTAAAGAAGTATTTCAAGCAACATATTATCATTTGCAGTCTTATTCCATTGTGCAGTCTGGTAGATGGAATTTAACTCTGATACATCACAGGTTTTTGTGCCTTTATTGAAAATGTAGCCTTATATAGTGGGAACTCTTGATGTGATAAAATTTGGTTTCATTTCCACAGGTGCTTGAAGATAAGAACGTATCGTATGAGACAAACCCAGTTGATATTTTCAAGTCTTGGAGGAATCAGTTTGAAATGGAAACTGGCAATTCTTCGTAAGTGTGAATACGAGTTATCAGAGTTTTGTTAAGTGTCTGAATTACAAACTTATAATAATTGAAATTTTTTTTACATGGTGTCAGTATCTCTGAAAACTATGTAGCTTTTTTTCAGTGTGTCTTCTAGAGGAATTTGATAAAAAAGGATGACTGTGCAAAGTATTTTCATGTGACTGATGATAATCAGTTAATCATTTTGTGGTATGATAAGTCTGTGTAATGTCATGTTATAAACATGTTTAGTAGTAGTAGTAGTTGTAGAAATAGTAATTTCTGGAATTATTCCATGTCATGTGGTTAGCTTTGCAAGAACAGATGTGTAACTGATGCTTGAAGGTCATTGAGGAATGCAAATGTGTAAGAATATGAATATTCAAGTCTTCTGGGATACACAAAGTCAGCTGATAAGTAGTTGACCAATTTGTTTACCAGCTGACATGGCATAACATCCCAGAAGACATGAATTTTTAACAACATGACTGTGAGGTTCTCAAACCTTGCAGGTAAGAATATGTTTGAGACAGATGTATTCATCATTTTTAGTTCGTGAAACTGTGTAAGTATCGCACTATGTGTTTTTTGTGAAGTATTTAATTTATGATGTGCAGTTGTTCAGCTTTTGCTTTGTTGTACACAGAAACCTGCCATACTCTGTGACACAAGTAGAGGCATTGGCATATGAGGAAATACGGATGAAACTGAATAATAGCATTAGGAGACTGAAAGAGGCTACACTTATGTTCCTGCGTCGGATAGTGGAATCACGTCACATGATACCATACGGAATGCTATACACAGCCAAAGTTCTGCATAATACACTATTGGAAAAGTTTCCCAATGCTCCAGAGAAGGAGATTTTGAAGGTACAAATGGAGTATTTGGAAATTTGAAAATAACATCTGCATGTGCAGAGATCAAAGGAAACTTTGCAACCTTGTGATATGCAAGAAAAGTCTCTGTTTCATTAGCATTGTGAGAATTAAATGAGATGTTTTCCAGTAAAGGTGTGTTTAAACATTTGAAAGTATTATTCAGATTTGGAAGAGGATGTAGTCCTTGAAGTTTTATTTTTCTACAATGGTCTATTTTCAGCAGAATACAGCAAAAGCATACAAAACAGGCAGATTACACTGAGGACATTTCATGCATTGAAAATCATTAGGCCAAGTTTTCGCTTTGTGTGCCTTGAAAGCATAGAGTGTAGTGGAGCTGCACTCATTCTTAAGCTTTACACTAAACTTGGATATTCTCTAGTATTCCAGGATAAATTTGCTGCCATGAAGGCTACACATGTTCTGAATAGATGGTGGCAGTAAAGTCTGCTTATTATTTGCTGTTTGTTCTGCATCTGTTTCATGGTTATTTTCCTGTACATGCTGTGTTAGGGCACATATTATTCTCATTTCAGGCCTAGAATGACATAAACAGAATAAGTGGCTCTTACAATAATTGTTGAATGGCATTACAATAGGTTCTGGTG
>Ga0209629_10004134_pt1 | contig 10673 bp, 8 predicted proteins | sample TergutCu122P5_FD_187286 | JGI IMG/M metagenome (GOLD analysis project Ga0209629, IMG submission 187286) | Cubitermes ugandensis P5 segment gut microbial communities from Kakamega Forest, Kenya - Cu122 P5 (SPAdes) (version 2) | ecosystem: Host-associated > Arthropoda: Insects > Digestive system >... | reverse complement strand
GTTTCTTCTGCATGTTTAATTACGTTAGTTCAAAATTAGCATCATAACTGCAGCATACTGATTCTCTTATTTTTAGATGCACCTTTACTTTCTGTACAATTACCCAGGTTTGTATAGAATATTTTAACTTCACTAACTTCCCAGTTTAATAATCTGTCTTGAAATGAGCTGTCAGCATATCAATAATGGAAACAGATGTACAAACTAATGTATGTAATTGCTGCAGCAGCTGTGCAACTGCCTTTATTCACCTAAAAATAGTCCCTCTGTTCACAGAACGTTTTTAATTTTGTGTGCAGTTATAAGGTAACTCAGGTTTCAAATGGTGGATTTAGGAAGAATTACCAACCTATGTTCAGGTGTATACACTGTATCAGAACACAGTCTGCTTAAGTACCTTTCCTTACTAGCAAGATAAACACTTACTGCACTTTGTGTAACTGATGTTGTAAAGGTGTATTACCTCAAAGAAGTATAATCTCTTTTTATTCTGAGAAACATCAGGAACCCATAAATATACAGTGTGGCTAAAATCCAAGAGTTTAATATTACAGCAGGTGGTACAATATACTTACCACTGGGCATTAGAGGGTTACATTTTTAAAGTACTCTGCCCTGTGTTCTGGTGATAAGGCACAAACATATTCATTCATTCCATTGGCATGATTTGATGATTCCTTGCCATTCTCAGGAGCTTCTTCCATTCCTCTCTGTTATGTACTTTACCCTTCCCCTCCAACTGTTCTTCCATCCTCTCTCACCCCTTTTTGTCATCTATTTCTTTGTCTACCTCTCAAATTTGTTATTCCAAAATTCATATATAATACTGTTTTAGGAATTCTATTTTCTTCCATTCTCTGTACATGTCCAAACCAACATAATCTATTTAACCCTAAGGCAAAAACATACATGTATAATTTTTCCTGCACTTCATGTAGACTAGCCTGGACTAAAGCAGAAGAAGCTTCAGCAAATGTAGGATGCTTTACATTTTTAAACCTTAGTTTACATGCACAAATATTGTGTGTGCTGTCAGAACTGGTTCACATTTTACTTGCATGCTTACATACCGTTGCTACAAATGGTAGAAGCCTTCATCCATATTATTTTACACAACATAACACTGAAAATTATGGCAGCAAGTAGTCAGTGCCATATACACTGCATAAAGAAAGTTCTGTAGAATACAAAGAGTCAACAACTTGTGAATCTCATGTTACATTTACAACCTGGTACAAATTCAGTCACCTGTACTATGTGGGAACCATCGCATGCTTAAAATGGCACATTATTTTATGCAAAGCACTGACATCTAGGGTTCTTAATTTATCTGGCCAATATTGTTGGTCACTTCACAGATAGTTTTGCAAGGTAGCAGGCACTGCATCAATCATTGCTACAGGGGTGCTGATAAGTCCTTAGCCCGACCAGGAAGGAAAAAAGCTACAGCGACAGAAGATTTTGATTTTCATATATCCTATTTATAATCATAATTGGAGAAATATTAGTACTATTTACATGTGTGTGTGTATATATATATATATCAAGACTAGCATCAAACGAAATATTCTCACCATCAAAGAAAATACATCAGGAAGTAGTTGGGCTAAGGTCTTATCGGCCCCTGGTATTTCAGTTTGCTTTGAGTTGGGGTCCATGCATTTTATTTCGCTATTTTACAGTTAATACTAACAAGCTGGAATAGCGTTAGCAATGTAATAACTAACCTATGGGTCGGACATTTTGGGGTTTAAATCCTGGTAGGGGCAACAAATTAATCTCTTCACAAAAATGGGGACCCACCCTGTCTCCTGTTCATTGGATACTGTGGGCTCTTTCCCAGGGTTTCATATGATAAGGGTGTGAGGATGACCTATCATCTCCATCAAGTACTAATGTAAAGAACGTGGGAGCCACCTAATAAGCCGTTTCTTACACATGGAGTGATTAAATTTCTTATGTATCGTTGCTGAGATGTTATTTTAAAACTGCGTATCACAACAAGCAGTCTTTTTCTTCATGGAATGTGCTGACAGCATATCTGTGAACGTGAAACACTTCATATACCCACTTCCTATATTACAGTTCATCAAAATCTATTTGAAGTTTTCGTTCATAGAAACCTTACTGTATGGTGCACCTACTTATTTTCAATATACTTTATATGCCTTTGTAAAGATCCTGCGCTTCTTCTTTAGCGCATCATCATCTTGGTCTGATACTGGTTCATCATTTTTTCTTCAATACTGAAATCTGAAGGGGCGTGCGGTGGCGTAGTGGTTAAGGCACTACGCTACAAACAGGCAGGACGCAGGTTTGATTCCCAATGGTGTCACTGGAATTATTAAGTGACATAATCCTAGTCGCACTATGGCCCTCAGGTCGACTCAGCCTCTAACATAAATGAGTACCAGGTGTATTTCCTGGGGGTAAAGGCGGCTGGTGCGTATGGCTGACAACCTTACCACCATCCTGTGCCGTTGTCATGAAATCTGGGAACCTTAATTTCCTGGAACCCTCTGGGCCACTCCAGGCCTGTAACAGGACTGCTGTACCTTTACCGAAGTCTAAATCCACTTCATCCTCTCTTTCTTCTTCAGACCTATTTAAAAACACTGTTTATTCAATGGTGTTAGGCAAAAAAAATGGTATTACTGGGCACTGAACAAAAAAGTAATCTGCAAATTCACAAGTGATCAGTGAAATTCCTGATTTTAATGAATTATATATGGATGAGCTGCATAAAAAAATGCCACACTTAAAGATGATAGTAGCATGGCACTGAAAGGGACCAAACCTTGATCCAGAAGAGGCTGTTCTTCTCCTTGATTGATGAATCACCACTTTCACAGGTATAAAATATGTGGGGCAGGTCGTGGGATTGAGTGATTGTAATGAGAAGTGTATGAAGTGTGTCATATGCAAGCCATTAGACACAGTGCGGAGGTCTGCACAAGATCAGTCTTTGTTCCACTCCAGGCTGTGAATAGGCTTGGTCTGGGTAGTATGGATTGTGTGTGAGTTTGGGCCTGGTTCTCATTATAGCAATAAAATGTTATGTAGAATATTTTCAGCTAATTTAGGAAGTTCATTTTCTGCAAAACAGAAGTTATGGTTCTTCTCTTCAGGTGTATCTGATACCCATGACTATGTGTACTTGGCACCAGTTCAATAAGCAGAAGAAATTTTAGTGTAGCCAGGGTATCAGTGTAGGAATGTCAAACCAGTTTAAGCTATGATTACTTCCTTATATTTCTGCACAATAGCCTGTAGTATATGACAATGGAATTGGGAAATTGGGTTTAGTCAGGATCTGGACACAATTATCACAAACTTGATTTTCTTGGGGATTTTTATGGCTGCACCCCACCCCCCAGCAATAGTTCAGGAAAACACCTAATAAATTTGGTATCCAGTAATTCTGTACCATAAAATAAATTCAGATGTGTTTAGAGCATCATTAAATCATTGGAGATTTGTTGGTGTGTGCATTACAAGGAGCTTGTGTAGGCTGCCAGCCCATAGATCAAATCAAGCTTGAACAAAAGTCATCCTTTAGTTGGTTAAGGTTTGGGATGAGGCTCACTGTTTCTCAAGGTGGGCCGGGTAAAATTCCAAATTTCTGGACCATGCAGACCTGAAGTACAGGGTGCTTATTCCATGTGAGCTTGCTTGCAACCTGAACACCAGACAAGTAGTATTCATATACGGTCATATAATATGAGGTATATTACGAGTATATTGCCATATTAATTGCTGTTACTTTAAATTTTATAATGTAATACAGTGGGTCATACCTTGTTACTGTTTGTAGGAGCAAGATACCAATGTCAGAAACTGGGGGTGAGGGGCTTTGAGACTTTTAAATCATATGCAAAACGATGTCATTTGTTGACTTTTAAAGGACTTGGAAGGTAATCATCTTGACACAGCCTGGGGAATAATGAGGCCAGGTAATTGATGTCAAGTTACAGGCACTGCTATACAGTTACCATGTTTTCTATAATAGCCCTCATACCATTGTCCATGATGGGTTTTGAAATTTGTTGAATTATTCAGGCAGAAAAGTTCTGTTACTTGCTGGGAATATTATATTCTAATTCTGGGAATTACATTATTCATCAGATTTTTATTTTAAATGTCACAGGAGGAGAAGTATTTGTTTGGGCTCTTGTATGCTACAACCATAATGCTGTATTGATCTTTTGATGGTTATAAGGAACATGTATTTTCAACAATATGATAAATAAAAGCACAGTTCTACCAGAATGTTTGTCTGCTGACTACACTTGACTTACATGTTGTGTTTTTTTAGCCTACATACTATTCCTATACCAAGCCAGTCACTGAGCTTCCACATTTAGCAAACAACTGTACTACTGTGGTATATGGCATTGGAGGGCTCTAGAACTGACAATACAGTGGTGTTACTGTTCAGAGTCATACAAGGAAAATGGGAATGTAGATCATAAACAGATTTTAATAATGCTATACAAGGCTCCTTCCATGATCCAGGTGGTTAATCACTGACCTCTCACAGCAGAGGCCCGAGTTCGAACCTAGATCAATCCAGATGAGATCTGTGGTGGATAAAGTGGAACTGGGACAAGTATGTCCATAAGCAGTTCTGTATTCCCCTGTCATTGTCATTCATTTTTCTGTCACTTGCTGCTACGTAATCTTATCAGTAGACATTGTGCATTAAAATACTTAAAAAAGAAAGACCACCATGCACAGTTTATGGCTGGATGAAAGATAAGGTCAAGTGTAAACGGTTTATAGATGCATTTCAACAATCTTTTACAAATATTAAACTAAAAAATACAACTACTGGTGAAATAGAAAAAATTATTAAAGAATTAAAAAGTAAAAGTTCATGTGGATATGATGAAATAACAACAAAAATCTTAATAATCAGCAGTCCGTTTATTGCATCACCCTTAATATATATATGTAATAGAATGCTTTCAACTGGAACATTTCCGGACAGATTAAAATATTCAGAAATTAAGCCTATATATAAAAAAGGGGACAAAACTCTAATCACCAATTACAGGCCAATTTCATTACTAACTGTATTTTCAAAAATTTTTGAAAAGGTTTTATATAAAAGACTATATTACCATTTAACCTTAAACAATATTTTAGTAAAGGAACAGTTTGGATCCAGGTGTAATAGTTCAATTGAAATAGCTATATATACATTACTTAATAATATATATCTATCCCTCAATAACAGAATAATAGTTGGTGGGTTATTTTGTGACTTACAAAAAGCTTTTGACTGCGTAAATTATGACATACTATTATCAAAATTGAAATTTTATGGTATTACAGTTGTTGCTAATAGGTTAATCTTACTTAAGAAATATATTATTATAGGTATTCAGCCCTTGGGCAGAGACCAGAGCTCAGTCAGTCGACTGGTATAGCTCTGGTATGCTGCATCCTGGGCAAGTTCTTAGGGGTAGTTTGCCATTGCTTTCCCCCAAGAAATATATATCAGAGAGTAAATATAAATGGTCATAATAATTCAAATGATTGTCTTTCTAAATGGAAAGAAGTACAGCATGGAGTCCCATAGGGTTCCATTCTTGGACCATTATTGTTTTTAATATATATTAATGATCTTTCCAAAAGCGTACAAGTATATAGGTAAGTGGGTATGTACATCAAACACACCTAAATACTTTCCAAAAGCGTGTCTGACAAATCCAGTTCAATCTTATTTGCTGATGATACAAGCTTTATTATTGCAAATCACGATGAGACTAATTTAAGTTCAAAACTAATGAGATATTTAATTAAATAAATAAATGGTTCCATAGCAATTTATTAATGTTAACCTATGATAAAACATATTTTTTGCAATTTTTAACTTGCGCAAAGTTTAAAATTTTTGGGGCTAACTATTGACACTACTCTGACCTGGAAGAATCATATTGGTGAACTAACATCTAGAATGAATAAGGCTTGTTATGCCATCAAATCGATTAAGCCGGTTATGTCCCTAAATGTACTGAGAAGTACATATTTTTCGTATGCTCACTCAATTTTATCTTACGGAATTATATTCTGGGGGAATTCATCTTATAGTGATGACATAATTAAAATTCAGAAAAGAATAATCAGAATAATTATGAATTCAAGTAGGAATGCCTCTTGTCAACAACTATTTAAGGACTTAAATATCCTTTCAATTCAGTCCCAATATATATATATATTCAATACTTTTATTTGTTACTAAACATAAAGACCAATTTCTGCCTCACACTGAGCAACTTACCTCTAATCTGAACTCTGCCTACTATATTATTAGGTCTTTGAAGACATTTATTCCCCTAGAGACCCTGTGCCTGATTTATTTTCATTCCATTATATCGTATGGCATAATTTTTTGGGGCAACACTGGCTATAGTACTTCCCTTTTTAAACTACAAAAGAGGGTAATAAGAACCATGATGAATGCCGGTAACAATGAATCCTGCCGTGAGTTATTTAAACATTCTTCCCCTTCAATCACAATACGTACTTTCCTTATCCCTTTTTGTAGTTAAAAATTTAAATATGTTTAAACCCAACTTGATGTTTCATTCTATTAACACTAGACACTGCTCGGATTTGCATCAGCCTCCAGTTAAACTTACCAAGGTACAAAAAGGAGTATACTACTCGGGAATTAAAGTTTTTAACTGTTTACCAAACAACATAAAAAGTTTATCTAATGATATTAGGAAATTTAAATTAGCCTTAAAAGCGTTTCTCTTGGACGGTTCATTTTACACCATTCAAGAATTTTTTGAATGGAGCTCCACCCATTAAACTTACTCACTTACTTATGTTTTTTTTAATTATTATTATTTCACATGCCTATTTTTGACCTTTTCCTTACTTACCACTGACAGTTTTCTCTGTACATATATTTTGTTAATTTTATTAATTTTAATTTTTACTACCCCTTCACAATTCAATTTGTTTAATGACTCATATCTGTAAGTATTTATAGTTTTGCTTCATTTGTCCTAGATTTTGTTTTTTAATTGATAAGTGACCATATTTGTTAAGTTGATTGTACTGTCTAGCTGTAATTTGTACTGACATGTCCAATGCTACTTATGTGGCTGGCTGGATGAATAAATAAGCTAAACTAAACTAAGTACATAAAATCAATACGAGGCAAACTTTTGATCTGTATGTACCTACAGCAAACTTAACAAAATACCAAAAGGGTATCTATTACTCAGGAATTAAGATTTACGATCATCTACCAACAGCCATCAAAGAGTTATCTGATGATAAGAATAAATTTAAGCTAGCCTTAAAAAGATACCTCTTACATAATTCCTTTTACAGTCTGGAGGAATATTTTAGTACATAATTAACTATAATTGTAACCTTACTTATACTTACTTTAATCATAGAACTTTGATTGTTAATGTAGCTATCCTATGGCGCTACAATAAGGCACAACTTACGTACACTTGCTTTACTTATTATGCTAAATGTATAAATGACTAGTTCCACATCTGTATAAGATCAATGGAATGTAAAATAAATGAATGAATGAATGAATGCATATTATTCTGTATATACTGTATAATTGTAACCTATTTTTTATGACATGTTCTATATCCTAAGGGTTATTTAATCTTGTATGGATCAACAGAATGAAAATGAATGAATGAATGAATGAATGAATGAATTGCATGTGTTATGTTTTATTCAAAGTGCTGTCCACCAGTTTGACTGGGAGTGAAGAATAAAATGAGTAGGCTGAAATGCCTCAAGAGACCACAAGTTTATTACAATAATGGAAACCAAGGATGCACGGTCTCATGTTCTTTAATGAGAAAGGTTTTTATTCTCTTTTTTCTATATTACAAATTTCTACCAGCCCAGTGTAAGACATTTCTGGTGAGTGGACTTCAGTAAATGCAAGTTTCTAGGAATGTCAAGGACCAAGTCATATTTTGATTTATAATGTTAGTATTACATTGACAGGATAAATATATCACACAACACAGCTTTTTAGTATTACATTGACAGGATAAATATATCACACAACACAGCTCTACAAATAGTTCAGTTGGAAGAACAACTGAAACCATAAACAAGACATAATGTGTCAAGGGGCACAGCAGGAAGCCATAGTATTCTTTAAGCCCTTGGGCCATTTCATTGTTCACTTTACATATGACAGGTAGCATCACTGGAGCCTTCAGATGCACCATACACAATCTGCATTGCGTTGGGAAAAGTATGTATCTGTTATGTCATACCAGATGAATGAAGTGCTTGACTGGTTGAGACTTCATTCTTTTTGGGTTGTGGATAATATTTAAACTCTCTGCACAATCAATTGAAACACAGTTGTCACATTCAATGCTGTTCCTGGAGGTAACATTTAAATGCCTGGTGAAGGGGTTAAACTTTATGGAGAGTTCCAACATTCACATGTCACAAAGTTACATTGTATTTTAAGAAGGTGCAAAGGCAGTGAAAATTTCTACAGGCCAGAATGTTGTGCATCAATTTGTGGTCTCTTCATGTAGGCTTTGACTGGAAAATTATAATGAGCAGCAATGGCCAAAAAAATAGTGATGTACAAAATTCAATTTTTAACTGATTAGTGATATAAATTTTGTGTACTTTAGAGATGATGAATGACAACTGTAATGGAATGACTGATTTCAGAACGTCATCAATGCACAAAACAGTACTGTACAGGGCATTTCACAGACACTACTTTCTTTAGGTATGTAGTTTTTGTAGATGATGGTGAACCTATTGTGTTTTATGTCAGTGCACATACAGTATCTCATTCATATTGACTCAGAAAAGAAGATAGCTGCATCTCCTAAGTTAACATCAGGTTCCTCATTGACAGTATAAAAACTTGTAATTTTGAGATTGGGCATCATCACCTGAAGTTCACGCACACACTTTTCTTCTAGTGTACCACAACCCCGAACATCAAGTTCAGTCAAATGGATAAGGTTTGATGGTATCAGAAGAAAATTTGTTCCCAACAATTGAGAATTCCATGAAAGAATAAGAACCTTCAATTCTCTACATTTAAGTATGTTGTCCAATACAGAATCTGTCATTTCAGGACATGCCCAAAGAGACAGGTATTTCAGTTTCTGACAACCTTTGCAAACATATTCAATACTCTTATTTGTCAGTCCAAAGCAATCTCCAATATCAAGATGCTTCAATCTTGGACATCCAGCACCAACATATTCCATACTTTTGTCTGTTAGTGAATGACAGGAAGGAATTTCAAGACGTTCTAGGTTCTTGCAGTTGCCAATGTGCTGGAAACCATCATCTGTTATGCACGTCACTCCTAAATTAAGAGACTTGAGATGAGGGCAGTTCATGAAAATCCCAGTTACTGCCGTATCATCCAAAATGATTTCATGTAAATCTAGATCAATTAATTTAGACAGTGCTTGATTATTAAATATGTTGGGTATAACAAAATAACAGAGTTTCAAACTGTGCAGATTTGATAGCTTTGAGAGGAAATGTATGTACATACTTGGAAAATCGTCATTATAATTTTCATACCAGAGATTTTGCAAATTACCACAACAGTCAGTTAAGAGTCTATGAGATACTGATGATATATAGTGTCTGAGAGAGAAAGACAAAAGCTGTTTTCCCCTTTTTTTCAGAAAATACTGAACATCGCGATCTTGGAACTTGATGTATCCCAAATCTAAGTGTAGTAGAGCTGGACATCCTTCAGCAATTGCTTCAAGTATTCCATCTGCAGGTTCATGAAAACATTTGTAATTGAAATTTAGTGTGGTCAGATTCCGAAGTTGTCCTGCCAGAATGGCACAATGTAACTGATCAGATTCTTTGGGGAGAGGGATATTCAGAATTTCTAAGTGGGGATATTGTTTAATAATATTTTGTAATCTGAAATAACTCAGTTTTTGGCCCCACGCGAATTCTATGCGTCGAATGTCTCTGCAGTATTTGCACATTGTTGGAATAATGTTTTTTGTGTTTGTTGCTCGAGCTGGACAGTAGGCTTTTAGTGCTGGCATATTCATCAGATGTCTTGCTATTTCTTCATCGGTCATCTTGTATTCAGGACTAAAAACTCGGTTCTTCCACAGTGAATCATCTTGTGTCACATCCTTCCAGTGTTTGTTAACATGTTGCACAGACAATGCAAGGTCTTCAATACTCAAGTTTGAGAATATCGCCAGCAACAACTCATCAGGTAAATCTGTAATGTGTTTACCGTAGGCCATTGCTGGGCAGAGAAGAGATCCAACAATTGGTAAACTGGAACAATACAAAGAGAGTACAGCACTCTTCTGTTTGGCATTATGTCACTGTATGTAGGCCTACACATATAAAGTGTTGTTCCATTAAGAACATTGTAATAACAAAAACTTATTAACCAAATTAAAATTTTTTGAAATGATTTTAATACCAAAATACTTGCCACACCATAGCTTAACAGCTTTATAAGCACTCATCTTCAGTTACAGATTTGATATGTTTTATGGAATTAAAGGTTATAGCATTTTGTAAAATGTTGTATTATTCTGTTTAAAGTACATACTCAAATCATTTTGTTTCTTTAAAATGCAGAGTGTTGGCACACCACACACATTTAACAGTCCAAGAACTTTTAGCATGGGAGTGAT
>Ga0209629_10004133_pt1 | contig 10674 bp, 10 predicted proteins | sample TergutCu122P5_FD_187286 | JGI IMG/M metagenome (GOLD analysis project Ga0209629, IMG submission 187286) | Cubitermes ugandensis P5 segment gut microbial communities from Kakamega Forest, Kenya - Cu122 P5 (SPAdes) (version 2) | ecosystem: Host-associated > Arthropoda: Insects > Digestive system... | reverse complement strand
TCTAACTGGGGGGTCCCCCTGTCTGTTAGCCATACCTGCGTTTGATCGCATAGCTGGGCTCTATGACAGACACCTTAACTATAGCAGGGGAATATGCTTACGCTAACGGTATTGAGTCAAGCTGAGTGCCTTGACTCGTGGAACATGACTGGAATCTTTAACTAATATATTTTCCACATTTATTGTATCATTACTCATTAGAGTCTTTAGTTGAGTTTCACTGATTCTCAACATAGCACACAAACATTTATTTGAGAATGGTACCCTATTTGCACCGTTAATCCATGTTGTATGGCTATTCTTAAGAGTTACATTATCCAGAAGTTTACCAGCCGTAGTATCAATTACATTATCAGTAACTAATCCGTTATCCATAAAAAATCCGCATTCCCCATAACTGGATTTCGTTTTTGTCTTATTGATTTCCTTTTGATAGGGTTCTTTGTTCATCATCATCATCATCATGATCAAAAAAGGGGGTTAGGCGTGTTGCCTGTTCCTTAATCCTCAAGGTGAATTTGGTCAGTCCATCTCTTCCTCGGTCGTCCTAGGTTCCTTCGTCCTTTGGGTCTATAGCGCAGTGCCTGCTTTGATAGTGTTTGTCCCCATCCTCTGTACATGTTGTAACCACTTTTGCTGGTACTGTTTTATTTCCTGGGTTCTTTATTATCATTTATTTTTTTTTAGTGTCTTGCTGAGTAGGATCCTTCAGATTTTCTTCTCATTTCAGATGGGGGTTTCTTCTTTTCTTACCGTGAGTTTTTTTTTTCACAATCATTCGGCCGTCTTTCCTTTCCCAGAAAAATATAGGTGCAATCCGTGGAGTGTAAAATCATTCCTACTTAGGTTTGTTATTGATCCGATTATGGCAAGTAAGCTGCCTTCTAGCCCTTTGGAGCCGGAATTCCCTTTTAAATTTTAGCACACCTGTATTTAAAATGTGAATAATACAGGGACCAAAAAAGGTAGCATTATGAAATAAACGGCATTTTGAAGAGAAAAAAACGGAGATTATGTAGCATGTTTAAAATATTCAGTACGTGTATTTGTTGAATAAATATATAAAATGCAGCAGCTGGAAGTTAGCTGTGCGGTACGACCCATATAGTGGCCGTTAGGCGTCAAATGGCTAGCCGTGTGGGACATACTCGTATACCAGTAGTTCTTACTTGCTTGGAAGGTGAACAATTCCTAGTTGTTTACTGCATATCTAATCATATGAAAAGTATTAGCAGTGTAGTAGTAGTTGTTCTTCTGCTAAATTTAAATCCCATTACGCATATTTAATTACAGGATGGGCCAAAAGTAGATATACAGTATATACTATTTACTTTATACCTAATTTTGGCCCACCTTGTATTTGAAAATTATGGTGTAACATTTTGTATAATTTACAGATATATACACACAATACCGTTTCAAGCTGTAGTTCCTGACGTTGTACATTTGTGCTAGACTATACCGTGCCACTTCTCGTAAGGTGCAAATTCTACTTTAAGCAGTTACCTTCGGTTGGTACACGCTCTGCGGTACTTTTTGTTACAAACCATGCTCAATTGTGTCCGGTTTCTGTGATCATCTGTGAGTAATTCGTGTTGTACAAGGTGGCCGATTGTTTGGCGTCAAATTGTAGCCATTTTGTTTGAAAGTACCGAATGTTGTGATGTATGTAAATATATAGTATACATAATGGGTTAATTTCAACCAATTTGGTCCAGTTAACGTCGTACGAAATATCAACGTATTACGCATCGGACTGAGGAGGTATTGTAATTACTGATGGAATTATGGCAAGCAAGCTGCTGTCTAGCCGTGTGGGAGACATATAAGTAATTCTTACTTTTTTGGAAGGTGAACAATTTCTAGTTTATTTCGTATCCTGTTTGTTACAAACCGTGCTCAGCTGTGTCTCGTTTCGTGGCTCTTAATGTGTGTGTAGTTCGTGTTGTACAAGATGGCTGAACGGTTGGCGTCATATTTTAGAAGTTTTGTTTGAAGGTACCGAAGGTTGTTGTATTTGTAAATATATAGTATACATTATGCGATAATTTCAACGAATTTGGCCCAGTTGTTAACGTCATACGAAATATCAACGTATTACGTATCGGACTAAGGAAGTATTGTACTCAATGCAGGAACCCATTGTCACATGGTTTATGAAAATACATTCGTTATTAATGTACGTATGTTGACCGTATTATAGCAGTGTGTGTGCTAGGTGTATAATTTGGAGACTGCACATAGCATGGAGACATGGAAACAAAACACACACGCTTCCAATAGTTACTGTGGCCATTTTCGCCTACCAGGCACACCGTGCCGCTTCTTCTGCTGTAATAAAAACGAAAATTATGTACATGCATCCTTGTTGCCATGGATGATGAAGCATATTTAAGTCCGCTTTGTTCTGCTGAATTCAACAATGAAATATACATCCTGGTATTTCATGCACTCAAGACTCCTTTCTGTTGATAAATCATAGTGCTGTTTAATCCTAATTTTACTGGCGAAATATTAAACGATACTCGTCCCAGGTGGGCAGGCGAGTGAGTTTTTCACGTTATTTCCGTGTACATTTCGTTTTTCATATTACCCATCTTCTGTATTGGCTGTAACGGCCCCAGCAATATATTTGGTCATTTCTGTTAAATAACACTGTACACATATTTGCTGTGATGTTATTAATCACTTTGTTGTTTTACAATGCGAATGGTACATGGCTGTGACACCATTCCGATAACTTTGCCACTTGTAGTGGGGGAATCTTGTTTATTTGACAGCATCATGCATGCAGATTCTGTCAGCAACATGAAAAGGGCTGGTAAAGCAGGATTAATTCTACATAGTCTCCAGCTTCAGGCGCAGGTAACATAAGCAAGCCTACACAGTTGTTGCATATCAAAAGAGTGCATGGAGTCGTGCATGAGTAGATCATTGTGTACAGTCGGAACATTGGAGGTGCCAGTATTTATCTTGCATAGTAGCTACAGTCAAGTGAGGTTTGTGAGACTGACATTGGAGTTGTTATGCGGAATGACGAAATGTTTGTGGATGTAATCATGCTATGCAGAGCACAGGCTGCCTAACATGACAGATTATGTTGGTTGGATATATGTGATGTGGGGAAAAAAAAAAAAGATCGTTGATAAGACTTTCACTGTTGAAAAATTACGGAATTCAGAGCTGTTCATGTCAAGGTAGTCCCTTTTGGCTCTAATTCCTTTCTTCATTCTTTTGGACACGCTTTGAAACATTCTTGGAAATCCACTTTGTAAATGCTGTTTAAATACAGTGTTGTTGACCTCATTTATCCACTTTACATCATCAAAAAGCATTTCTTATGGAACTTATTAGTTTTGAAAACAGAAGAAATCACAGGAAGCAATATCTGGTAGATAGGGTGGGTGTTTTGGTTTGCCTTCAGGCCAGTAGTTAATGTCTGGGTTTTGCTGAAGGAGAAGGAGTATTGTACTGATGAAGGTATTTGGTAGGTCATTGCTCCCCTGTCTTTTATAGTGAATTTTTCTCTTTAATTCTGCATGTCATATTTGTAGAAGTACCAGTTTACTTCTACTAAGCAGAAGGATATTTGTTGTGCATGATACCGGATAGTCACATATCTTCCAAGAATGTAGGAACAATTCCCAAATTCTAGGTGCCAGAAGTGTGACAGGAAGGAGGTTTCATAATGATGACCTGCTGTTAACCCCTTGTCATACCTAACCATCTTTGAGAATGTCTCATAACGCATGCACAGCAGGTACCTTACCATTTCTCAGATGGCTCTGTGGAGATTTCTGTTGTAATTGACATTCTGTCATGTTAGTCGATTATATGGTTATTAGATGGCCTGACATACCTTGTTTTAGCTTCAAAGAATCCAGAGACATTACACTTCAAGGCCTTGTTCACATTTTACCTTGTACAGCTCAAATGAAGTTGGAAACTGTATCGGTGGGAGTCCTGTGTTTGCTAAATGGTGCATGCTAAAGGTCTGAGTGATAAAACAGTTGAAAGTGTTCTACTAAACAATGATTCTGAGGGGGATCTTGACAGTGGTAACATTAATGAATCGAGTGGGAGTGAAAGTCAATATGAAAAAAGTGATTCAGAGGTGGAAGATACTCCCCACTGCTAGTGGTGATGCAACAACCATGTGGAAGAAACAAAAGGTGGAAAATGAAGTGGAACCCTTTATGTTCATCTTCTCACAAGTTTACTCAGAAACCTTTTCTTGGAGTTTGTGGCATAAGCAGTAATGCGAGAGTATGTTTATTGGAGGAGGTGAGGCCAGTAAATTTTTTCAGCATGTCCAGGGAGACTGACTTCTGGTTACATTTAGTGGTTATGATGCCAGTACAACATTGCAGAATGACTATTCTCCAAATTAAGGTATGGAGAGTAAGTGGTTTGACATTTACAGTAGATGAACTAGAGGCGTTTATGACCTTGTCAATCATGCAGTCACGTGTTAAGAATGATACCCTTCAAAGCATATTGGAGTACTCACAAGTCCATAGAGACTCCATTCTTACCCTCAGTAATGTCATTTGAGAGATATGAATTGCAGTGTATTTTGTACATTTTTTGGATAATAGTGCACTTGATGGTTCAGATTGCAAAAGTGACGCCCCATTGACTACTTCAGCAATAAATTTCATGCTTTTTATTCTGTGATTCATAACATTGTTATAGATGATAGTCTAATGACATTTCATGGAAGGCTTTCATTTATTTATTTCAGCACAACCAAACGAACCTGTTTCAGCATGAAATACTACAAAATTTGTCATTCTGGCAGTGGTCATTGTATACAGTTTAGAATAAGCAGTGGGCAGAAAGTTGGGGATCTTAGCCTCCCTGCACATGTGGCTGTTGGAGTTGATGGCTTCCTACCCATCCATAGGTTAAAACATATAGGGTATATGTGCATATATATATATATAGAGAGAGAGAGAGAGAGAGAGAGAACTGGTATTTATCTCCAGCTGTCTTTGAGAAACTGTTAAGAGGTAGACATGAATGTTTTGGGGACAGTAAGGTTCAATGGGAAGAATTTGCCTGAAGAACTAAGAAAGCTAGAGAAAGGAAATGCTATTGCCATGTCACAAGATGATGGCTGTAAAGTGGCAGGACAAAAAAATACCTGTTACCATTCGGAGAACAGTACATCGCAACAATACCTTGGTGGGGCACAGGAAAGACAAGCAGGAAAACAAGGGAACCAGTCAAGAAACCAGTGCCTGTCCTTTACTATGGCAAAGGTGTGGTGGGGTTTGATAGAATGGAACAGCACCTTGCGTCATAATGCTCTCATATGCTGCTATCAGAAGGTGTGTAAGATCTTTCCCTCTCTCTCTCTTTGACGTGACGCTGTTCAATGCGTGTGTCCTGTGCAAGAATATCACTTCACAGAAGTTGAATTACAACTGGTTCAGGCTAGTTGTAGCAGAGGAGTTACTGGGTGGGCTGATAATGCAAGACTAGGTGGTTCAGCAGCTACTGCACCTATTAGGCTTCAGGTAGCTCATTGGGCCCATTTTCCTTAGTATACACCCCCAAATCCTGTGAAGGTGAACCCATCAGTTCAGTTTAGGGTGTGTTCCAACAAGAAAATCAAAAGCACTAGCAGACGGGAATGGGAAGTTTATAAAATGGCTTTACATGTGCCTGAGTGTTTCAAGATTTATCATATGAAAAAGGACAGTTAGGTAAATTATTGGTATAAAAATAATGGTATTTCAGAATTGTATGTATATTGTGTGTGACATTTAAGTGAAATGAAGAGTATTTCTCTAAATAACACTGTATAAGATAAGATAAGGTGGGTGTAAGGATGAGTGTGCGATAGTGATGGGGGTTTAATAATTAAATGGTATTTTGCTGCACTTGCTAGGAAGCAAGAAGTGTTGTGTAAAGGGGTTAATGAATGAACTGTGAACCTCACTGTTACCTGATGCTTTCTGCTGGGTGCATGTGAACTGATACACATTTGTAGATATTCAAAAGTTGCGGAATGCACCCATCAGCTTTGTCACGTCTGTCCCTCTGTGCACGTGTATCAACTCAGCTCCCAGTGGACAGATGATTGTGCAGTTATATGTGGGAGACTTAGTATCCCTTTAATGCTGGAATTAAATGTCCAGTGGAAGCTGCAGAAGACCAGAATTTAAATGAGATTTGCATAAGGGAAGCCATTAATTGCTGTCACCTTAAACTGATGTTTGCCACTTTGAGCTTTACACTGTGTGACACGTATACCTGATGTTACGTGCCAGAGGGTTGAAACCTGTTGATAAATTCTGAATTCTGTTAAAATTGTACAAAAATGTCAGACACTTTACATGAAATCGTATATTAATATCACTGACAGTAACATAAGATCTTTGAAAAGTCATAATTGCACAACACTACATACAGGACTCAACGTTGCATTTTCTTGGTAATATTTTCAGTGTTTACATGTTGACAGTGATGTTATGCAACAATACAAGGAGAACTCATATTGCCATAGCAACTTTGCTTATGTCAATATGCCACTGTGCTGCGTTATACATACATCGCCTGTCTTGTTGAAGTTAAGGAAAAGAAATTGCAGTAACTATACTGAAAATATTAGACATCACTGTATAAATTTCATTGTTTCACCATGCATTTTTCAATTCAATAATTGACAAACACCAACACATGCACTTCACATTCAACAATATATTAGTCTAGAATGCTGATTTCAATGTTAAAATGTATAAAAATACATAAAAGTACTCCGACATGTTTCGATCTTAACAGATTATCATCAGGGAGTAGGTCTGTACCTCGTTAAAGTTACAGAATTATTTAAAAACACTGAATTTAAAATCCTGAGGATCAGTCCCGGTGTTGTGGCAGCAATACATGTGGCAGGTGTACATGGTGTCCAAATGTGCTAATTTAGTCTGATTCAGTGTCTGCTGCTTGAAGAGGTCTGTCACACTTCCACCTACTGCCATAATTGACCATAGTTTCCCTTCTCTTTCTTTATATTACACATTTTTAATGATTCATTGTTGTCTGAGATGATAACAACACTTCAGCTTTTGCCACTTTTAAGCCTCCTAATTATTTCGGGTTTCTAGGGAATCAAAATTATATTTCCTCTTGCCATTGTTCTGTATTTACTCATCTTGGGATTGTTTGAAGTCATTATAATAGCTCAGTGGGCACAGTAATCATGGAATCAGTATGCATACAAGAAGTTACTGATGGTTGAACATCTGGTCTTGGGATTATTTTTCTCAAGTGCAGAACAGTTGGGAGTAGTACTGTACATGTAAGGGAGGTAGTGTCATTCCATCCATGCATGTTTCAGCTGAAAACTTTTGACAAATTTTGATGAAGCTTTGTATTAAAGATGTAGTAGAACTCCACTTATCTGGATCGGCTTGGCCCTTCAGGTAAACATTTTTTATTGTAATTGTATTACCTCTTTTTATATCTTAAATTTCCTCCCCCCCCCCATTTGTCAAATACATATAAAGAATTATGTATAAATGTTTTGTTTTTATGTAAATAAATATGTAGCCTCAAACAACCAGTTGTAGAAATCCCCCCCCCCTTTCAAACTGCCAGTGTAGCATATTTTCAAAGAGAAATCCAATTATCTGGATTTTCTGCATATCTGGATAGCCTATCTTCCCAATTAATCTGGGTAAGTAGAATTCTACTGTACTTAAAAAAAAGTGAGGGGCCATTTCAAGTGTTACAAGTGTCACAGATGTATACTTGTACTTTGGTATGGTTGGTACCTTGCCAGTCTTGTTTGCAGGAAAGTCTGAACAATGGCGCTTCCTCCTTACCTGTTGGGTCCTCATCCATGGGCCACCATGATGGCGCAGCAGCAGGCAGCGCATGCCCAATTGGCTGCAGCTGCACAAGCTCAGGCACAAGTGCAGGCAGCTCATGCACAAGCTGCAGCTCATGCACAGGCTGCCCATGCTGCAGCACAGCAAGCTCACTTGCAGGCTCAGGTGCATCAAGTGCACCACCATCCTCCACATGCCCAACCACACAAGCAACATGAGATTATCACTGAGGAGAAATTGCAAGAGAAAGGTGAGGCAGTAACCTCTTTACATATACAGATGATGCCTGAGGTGAGACTATGAGTGTTTCCTTCCACATCATGCTTAATTTATTATTTATTGTTCCAGTTTATTATCTTGCTATTCAGTATTGTAGAGCTGTTGACAGCATTAAATCATAATTTACTGAAAATCCTAACTCACTGATGGAAGGAATTTGATAACAGCAAGTTATAATCATTTGGGATGCAGTGCAGTTGAGTCTAGTAGATGCATACCAAAGTTCTGGAAAAGCTTGCTGCTTTATCTTCAGGGTAGAAGGATGGTAGGTTCCTTCAGATTGTTGGTACCTATCTAACTAACTACAAGGATTTATTGTCACAACCCAGAAGACCATGTTCACATTCATTGCTTTGAGAACCTCGAAACTGAAATTATTGCATATAATTAAGTGCACGTGAATTAAGTGCATTGTGTGTTATTGTCCATTATGGTTGGACATCAGGTAAACTGGTGTTTGTGACTACACGTGGCCTTATTGCTGTTATTCTGAACGTCATGAGTTAGAATTTTGGGTAGCATGTAGGGAGAATAGTGTATTAAATCTAATTGAGAAGGTCATGTTTGTGATACATGATGTTAAGAGTTTGGAAAGTGACATACTTATATTATTTAGCGGAACATTGACTGCATATATAAGTCTGACAGAAAGTGACTATTCCCATCAATTAATTCAACTTTGGTCTTTTTCATTCTTGTGTCATGTGGAACATTTAGTGTAGTGAAGAGATGAACAGATTAGTAGAACTGTCAAGGTGGAAAGGAGTGATGTTCATTATCAGTTAACATGGCAATTAATTTTGCAGCACAAAAGTGGCAGCAGTTGCAATCTAAGAGATTTTCAGAGAAGAGAAAATTTGGGTTTGTTGATGCCCAGAAAGAAGACATGCCTCCAGAACATATTCGTAAGATTATTCGTGATCACGGAGATATGAGCAGCAGAAAATACAGACATGACAAACGAGTGTATTTAGGGTATGTATCCTGATTACTATGTGCATGTGTATGCATCCTTCATATGGCTGCAGTCTGGCTGTGTGGGCTTTTTATCTTAATGTTTCACAGTTTTCTAATATGGACCTCTAATTCCTCAGACCATCACTCCTCTCTTCTCACTATACATGCTGCAAGTTATGTACATTTAGCACGTCTTTGCTGATTTATGTTACATTGAACTGCTGTTGACACCATGTAATGTATCTGGTCATTAGCTGGCAAACTAACTCGTAGCTGCCTTTCATTCACCACTGAATGGATTACTAAATTTAAGGCGGGCACCCTGTTCAGAAGATGCTGCCTCTTATGAGTTCAGCATTGGCTTTTCCTCTAGAGCATAGGTAATGAGGAGAGTGTGGGGTCTGTGATTGCATACTACCAGAATAGACATACGTGGCAGCTTGTGTTCAACATATATTACATAATTTACATTAATTTTGAGGGGTGAGAATAGCTTTGCCACAACACTGTCTAATCTGTTGCTTGCCTGAGGGTTTAGAGTTACAAACTGTCAGCCTTTCTGTAATCCTTACCATTACACTTCCATATGCTATTTTCACACTTATAGCTTAGTTTCATTGCCTAGCTCAAAATTACCCCCCTTCCCAATGTGAATTTCCTCATAATGTTGATCTCTCATGGGGTAAATTATTTTGTGGAGCTTCAGCAATTTTAGTTTTGTCTGGCAACAGGTTTTAGAGCTCCATGTAATGATATCTTAGTGTATTTAACTGCTAAAAATTGTGAGTCTTAGGGGTGTGATTTTGTGTTGTGCAGACACTTTTATGTATGTACCGAGTGATAAGCTGCAGTACTGTTGAGCCAGTAGTCTCCTTAAAGTAGGCTGTACTCTGCTGGTTTCAACACCTGTATTGCATTTTCAGTAAACGTAATTATCACATAAGTGCTAGTAAACCAGAGCAGCTTAGCAAACCATGGTTTCAGCATCAGACTCATTCCAACTTTCATTACAATCAGAGAGGTGTAATGAATACTGTGTTTGAATTATATGAGATGCATTTTTCCTTGAATTGTCATTTTACCATATCAGTTCATGATTCTTGGTCCAGAGCCACGCTTTTGAAGAGAATGATCATTTCTGTGCAAAAAGTAATGAAAGTTACATGATATTTTTGGAAAGTAGCAATAACTATCTTATACTGTTAGTATATTTACTGCGGTAACAGTAATTAAGAAATGTCACCATGCCTTGTCCAAGTGAAGAATATAGGTGGAGCAAAGATGGTGAGGGGGAGATGCTAAAGATGATGATGTGCGTGTAAATGTTATTTTGTTTACACTCATAAGAAAAGTGTGACCTTTTCTTCTCCGAAACTCATAAATGTTCCACTGCATTATATTCAAATCCCTTGAACTGAATGTTAGCCAGATTGGACAGTAAATATGGGAAGCAGGATATAAATTTTTTTTTGTCCATTAGTAAAGTGTGGCTTTCACTTTGCCTGTAATCATGCAGTAAACTGTTGTGGACATTGAGTATAACAACCAACAAATGCATTCAATAAAATACAATACAAATCATAAAATACATTTTATG
>Ga0209629_10004132_pt1 | contig 10674 bp, 9 predicted proteins | sample TergutCu122P5_FD_187286 | JGI IMG/M metagenome (GOLD analysis project Ga0209629, IMG submission 187286) | Cubitermes ugandensis P5 segment gut microbial communities from Kakamega Forest, Kenya - Cu122 P5 (SPAdes) (version 2) | ecosystem: Host-associated > Arthropoda: Insects > Digestive system >... | reverse complement strand
GTTGAAACTCATACTAGAAGTCTATGAGACTCTTATCTAACCTTCATGTGAAGGGCAAGCCCGCAGTTTTGCCAGATCGTGCGATACGCAGCCAGTCTCATTACTTTATTTACAGACCTTGTATAATACACTGAGCCAAGTGACTGCTCATTCATGACCTATTGTGTAGGTCCTGGCAGAACAGGTTTGTTCCTTTTAATGCTCAGTGTACGTAAATAAGCTGTCATAAATCTGATTACAGGTTTCTTTTTGTGCCACATTAGGGTGGCATTAGCTTTTGATGGAGTAGCCATATACCTTACTTCTTATTCAGTTTACTCACAATTTTTTTCAACAGACACGATTCTGTATATGGATTTTTGAACAAAGATAGCAGAGCTCATTAGTTTTATGCTCTATCAAAATTGTTCTGTAGTGCAATTTAAATGAATACAAGCAGAAATGAAGCATGTCTGCTGCTTAAGTATATTGGTGGTGCAGTCTTAAAATTGATCAGGCCTTGATGTAGTAAAATGGTGGCACACAGTGTAGAGCCCTAGTTAGGGTGGGCTCAAGAGAGACTAGGTGGACTGGCTCTTCTGCTGATTGAGAAGGAAGTATCATTCAACACTGACTGCAGTCATAAGCATGTTAGGGGGGGCAAATGTCCCTCCCCCACTCAATATTTTTTCTGCCTAGGAATAGTTTTCTTTTGCTACTGAGTTGAAGAGGGGCAAATAAAGAATTATTGGGGTGGGAGTGGGGGAAAGGGGTGTATGTATATTAAGGACTGGTTCGAACCAGTTGTCACCCTCTTTTGAACTTAACGCCTTCATAAATTAAAGTTCCTAATACTCATGGTTGATTTTGCCCCTCAAGTTGCCCAGGTTGCCATGTAATGCCTATGACATCAGTGAACTCAATGACAGCAGTTGCAGCAAGGAGATCAAGGAAGATGGACTTGGTGTAGGCAGTGTTGTTATGATCGGTGAGTCATACTTAAAAATATATTTAAGGTATTTAAGTGGGACATCATTGTAATGTTAGGAAGGATTAAAAAGTAGTGTTAAACTCTAGGGTTTAGAAGTTCCCCCTTCTCCCCCCTTAGGAAGAAGAGGTGCTCTGCCATATGTTTTGCTTTGCCCATCTCAGGACACTATATGTACCTAACTACATGGTGTCATATTCCAGAAATGGTCGTCTTATTAAATTTTCTCATATTATGTCATACTTTATAACCGTATATCATAATCATTAGCTAGTTTTTTCACCAAATTTCCCTTTTAAACTCAGCAGTTAATTTAAGTTTCTGTTTTACTGTCAGTGTAGTTTTTTTGGGGTACTTTACAATGTTCACATGGTTAATAGCCACTTCTGGAGCATAGTTGTGGAATGTAAAGGGAGGACTGCCTGCAGATTTTGAGAATTAGCAGAGTTCCTTCCCTGATTTTCACTATTACTGTTCAAATACAGCAGCTTGTCGCACCCCATCCCTCCACACTGGCTGTTTGAGGTGAAGTAAAATACCGAGTAATGGATAATCTGTGTTAGAAGTATTTTGGTGGAAAAGCAGTTCTGTGAATGTGCTATTAATTTAATAATTGACACAAACAGATGTTAGGCAATTACTTGAGGTGTTCATGTAAATCGCAAGTCTGTAATTAGGGTCTGTTAACACATAAAGTCATACTTAATTCTTAAGTTTTAGTTTGATCTTGGATACAAGATTTCATGAACAGATAATTTTAAACATGAGATTTAAGATTTTTTATATTTTGTTGACCATACATCTTGGTACAATTCGTGTTATTCACCAACTTGATGCACTTTTTTTAATGTGTTTATTTCACTTCTGTACATGTTTCAAGCAACCCAGTGCTCATCATCAGGAGAATCAATTGTATCAATACATCGTCTGGTATATATGTCTCTGAACTGCATACCAGACGGCTACCTACACAGAGTGATATATACCAGATGATGTATTGATACAATTGATTCTCCTGATGATGAGCACTGGGTTGCTCGAACCACGTAGAGAAGTGAAATACACACATTAAAAAAGTGTGTCAAGTTGTATATTAACACGAAGTGAGATTTAAGGTTCTTTCATAGTGGTGATTGTGAAGGTTGCTGTTGTCTGGGAAGTGACACAGTGCAGTATGGTAGAATTTTGCAGCATTTCAGAGAAACCTGTTTCCTCCAAAACATCGGTCAGTTTATACCAGACTTCATGATATCACGTCCTGTAAGATGGTAGTATTTTGGAGTTGTGAACACTATAAATAACAGGATGTAAACAGGATTAACATACTACTAACATAAAACAGTTTCTTTTTTATAAGTTTTATTACCATGCATGTTCCAAGTTTTATCAAACATACAACAGTTCTGCAACGTACAGAACATGAAATATTTGAAGGACCACTCATGTTATAAATTCACAAATACAAATAAAATTGCCTAGTTCAAGCTAAAGTAGTTTCATGTCATTGTTTTAATATTTGATATTGTTTTGTGTCTTGGTCCCAAGCTTGTGATGAACAAATTATAACACTCAACAATCAGGAAGTGAATTTGGTTTTAACTTGTCACTTGTCAAGAGAACAATAGAGAGTTCAGCTATTAACATTAGTATTAGTCTTCCTCTGAAACCAAACAAAACATTCTTGAATATTTAGGTGGTTCATCCCCATTGTGTGTGCTTACAAGTGAACTGATAAAGTGGGTATGTATGTCAAACACAACACTATTTATTGGAGTTGTAAATTAAGTATGAAACATTAATTACAAAACATTTATTAGAAATGCAACTTAAGTACGAAACCTTTCGTACTTAAATTGCATTTCTAATAAATGTTTTGTAATTAATGTTTCATACTTAATTTACAACTCCAATAAATAGTGTTGTGTTTGACGTACATACCCACTTATCAGTTCACTTGAAAACATTCTTGTTTGAATGAAAGAACATGTGTGAAGTCTGTGATTGAATAACCACGGCATGTACAGTATTTTTGTAAAAGAAAGTGGATATTAAAATGTAAAGCCATGTGATTTTATATTGCAAGATCCAATGGACCATGCTTTTCTGGTTGTTAGAAATGCCATCCATACACACAAGTGATTTGTACAGTAATAAGATATGTACCTCTATCCAAAACTGTGTGTGAATTACATAGTGTGCATGTAGTGATAATAATTATATGCACTGATAAATATGAGAATATATGTGAACATAAAGTTTCCAAGAGAGAAAATTATATATCCTAATGACTGCCTTCATTTGCTGTACAGAGAAATAATTTTCATTTTAGGCATGAAACCACTGCAAGTAACAGACATTTTTGGTAGAAGGGATCAGTTCCCAATTTAATTCCCCGGCTAGAGTAGTATTCATGATAAAATAAATAGCACTGACAATTTACAGTAATTTTCTGTTCTATACAATTCTGCAAGCACTTTGTATCTCAGACAAGATTGTGCATATTTGGATAATTTAGTGCACTTGTGGCCAACTTGCATCATGGCAAAAACCAAGGCTGCTGGTGTCCTCAAAACAGTGTCTTTTAATCATAAGAAACGCATGAAAGGTTCATATGTGGGATGCATGACACTGCCATTAACAAAGTTACAGCAACAGCATAGAGTTGGCAAACATCTTTACATGAAAGCTTTGTAAAAGCTGATATCTGGACATCATGTCTAGAAAGTGCTGCTCTCAGAAGAATAAGAAAGAGGAATGCCAGAAGAATTGCCAGTATGTCACATGCCAATATGTAGAATCCACTTTAAATTTAAGAACAAAACTGCTGAATAAAATAAGGGTCTATCCCTACTCCGTTTTTAGCCCATATGAAGCAAGAATGCCACAGCCATTTGTTATCCATATTCACAATCTCATGGTGTTTGCTTTAACCACTGGTCAGTATTTGGAGCTGTAGTTGTGCATCTACTTCCGGCTGTTGCTTCAAGTGCTATACGCACTTATCCCAACTCAACTGTCACATACAGACAACTCCATTACACTGAAAGTTAATCTTGGCCTTGCTACATACTTGAGCATGATTGTATTACTCGGGCATGCAGCACAACCAGGCCTATACATTGACACACATCAATAAAATAATGTAATAGAATACCTGCAATGAGATAAAGTGTTATGTTTGACAAGTGTAATAAATTTTGCATATAAGATCATACAGAATTTACTGCTGCACTGCAATATCAGAAATTTGCCTGCACACGTTGTAAGATACTGTAATGATGTTGGAACACGTAATGTGAATGCATGATTTCAGGCTTCCGCCACAAATTAGATGAGAACTGTGCTCTGCTGGGTTATTACACAGTGAGCAGTGGTATTATCTTACTGATGTTTTGGGACGTTTTGGATTCTTGATGCTGAAGATGGGATCAACAGATGTTTCTAAACTTTGGCAAGAAATTACCACTACTCACTGCGTAATGGCCCAGAAGAGCACAGTTTTCCTGTAATTTGAATGTAATGTTATTTTGCATCTAGTAAAGTTGTATATAATACAGTAATGATATACTATACGCATTCATCATTCCCTGTGCTTTTTAACTGTCTGGTTCTGAAAAGCAATTTCCACCTCTGCTAATGAGATTGTCATCTTACCCTGAACTTGCATGAGAGAGAAGGGCATGTAACTGAATTGAGGACAGTGACAGTGATATTGATTTTCATGTTCATGTATTTTACCACAATCAATGTTAGTATGTTTTATGATGTTTTCAGCCCATTAATGGCCAATTTTTGTTATATCACTGAAACAATAAAGTAGATTGTATCCTGAACAAATCATTTGCAACCAGGACGTTTACATCAGGTACTATGTCTGTAATAAATCCAGTTTTAATTCCCCAACATTTTCAAAAAAGAGCACATCATAAAAAGTCATCTGTCTCATAACTTCTTTTAGTTGGGATAAGTGTTTAATTCATTCAGCCCCTCAAATGAGAAGGGAGGGCAGTAAAGAATATATTATTTCTTTACCAGTATCAGAATATGCCCAAATTTTTATATTATGAAATAACACTTAAATATGAACAGTGGGCACACAGCATGTATATGTGTGTGCTGTCATCTTCTGGAACAACATGGAACTGTGGTACATTTGAGCATGCACTGTTATGATCAGTAACACAGGACTGTATATGTAGCCCAAAGTTTTGCAGACTTCTCTGGCCAGAAATTCTGATAAAACATTGGTGACATACAATGCATGGTCCATCAGGAGCAGCACTGTCAATTTCCATTGCTGTCTTCTGACAAACAGGACATACTACTTCCTCCTCTAAACTCTTCTGCAACATTTCTGAGAACATCTCTTCTTCACTTGTTAACAGTGCTTCATAATCTGCAATAATCTCTTCCTCTAGAAAAGGCAATTCCCAATTTTACTTACATAACTGTTGACAAACATATTTTACGGCACAATAAAATTGTTTTACAGGGTTGTTGACAGGTCTACTATGCTCTGCAACTTCTACATTCTTTGCCAGATTGGTATGAATTTGGGTACTCGAGAATGGTATACATCACAGTGCTATCTGTATATCAAACTACACAGATGGTGGTTTCAGAATATACAGTGCAATCTATCTTTATACACAGCTACACTCAAAAATACATAATTTAAACACATCAGTAAAAGATTTAGGGTGAAATTTATTACCTTCCTTTGTCAGGGCGCACCCTTCAGCTTCATATCTTGCACTCCATATACCATTCTGTTCCGAATTTCCAAGTGTTACTAACAAGTCTGCCTTATAAGAATTATGGAACCTCAGGTTATTGACAATTCTGTCACGATTTTCCTTTATCCTCGCTTTGCAACGCTGAAACAAAATGAAAATGATGCATAGCAGTATTTCGAGCAACACGGTTATGGGTAAGTGCAGCCACATGAACTAAAAGGTTTAAATGGGAAGATCATCACAAAAAGATCCCTGTGTCTGAATTATCAATATTTTGTTAAAATTTATTTTCCCCCTGCTAATCATTACTTCGAAGCCTGGAAATTCCCCAATAGCATGGCAAGCGAATGAGAATGATAAAGCTCTTAAATGAGACACCCAAAGTGAGGAAATGTAAAAGTTTAATATGCGATGACACACTACCGCTCGCAAAACGTCCCTGAACTTCGGTGACCCATTTTTTAATTTCAACGCAGCTTTCCTACTCAGTTCAGCAATATTATAAATGCGGGATGTTAACGTATCCGTCGCCATTATATACACTCAATTCCACATTCATAATAAATTTAAAGTTAAGGTAATCGCCGTTCTGCTTCCTATTCTTTTATGACTACGTTCGACTTGACGTATTACACGTCAAGTTCTCATTTCATGATAACCAACATGACAGAAAAAAAATTTCCCGTAATGTTACGAACATATCGGTCTGCATGGCTCGAAGTGAGAGGTTGGTCACTTGGACTGGGAATTACAGTGTTATCCATGGATCAGAGTTATCTATGTTATCTGTGTCCGTAACGCTTTCAGAAGATACTCGTTTTGCACACATGAAGCAGGTGGAGCGATGTTACCGTAGAGCAATATTGGTAGTAGAAACTACGTTGAGTCATTCGATTTGTGCACAATTGTAAGCACTGTCAGTCTGATATGTTAAATTAGAATAATGGCAGGGGTTTTTGATATAGAATTGCAGGATGGAGAACTTGGCCAGGATGTTTCTGATGATGATGCTATTGAAATTGAGGAGGTAAGATATGTTTTTCTTTCAAATTTAAACATAAAACCAGAGTGATTTGTTTTGAAACTTTCAATATGTTGATGTTTTCGTGGATATGTAAATGGCAGTGGTGTGTACGTCCATGTGATTGTTTCATAAGACCTGAGACTTACTTGTGCGTTCAAAAAATTAGTGACCCATATTCTTTTTAAATTCCAGGGTGATTATGATCAAGATCCCAACGTTAATGCTATAATTGAGTAAGTATGAAGTTTGGAACGGTCTGTCATATTATATGTAGAATATTTTTGTATGTTTATGATACATTTTAAATGTTCCAGCTTAACAGTTCTTAACTTTCCAGCCTTGTAAAACATTAAATGATATGTGTTCCTGAACAGGTCAGAAGACTTAGAAACAGTTCAGCTCTCAGAACAGAATGTGAATACTGGCAAGGAGAAGACAGGACCTCAAGATTTTGAACTGCGCAAAGTTTTGGGGAAGGGTGGTTATGGGAAAGTGTTTCAGGTGCGCAAAGTTACTGGTCAAGATAGTGGAACCATCTTTGCTATGAAAGTTCTACGTAAAGCTTCAATTGTTCGCAACCAGAAGGACACTGCACACACAAAAGCTGAGAGGAACATCCTTGAAGCTGTAAAGGTGAATTGTGTTAGAGAAATAAGTGAAATGATTTTAATGAAAAATAAGACTTATGTGGGCCAGCAGTAATTTGGCCCAGCAGTTAGAATTTTTAAGTGATACTGATTTTGGTTTACTTCCCTTATATTCGTACTGTTTAGCACCCTTTCATCGTAGACCTGATCTACGCATTCCAGACAGGTGGGAAACTCTACTTAATTCTGGAATACTTGAGTGGTGGTGAGCTGTTTATGCACCTGGAACGAGAAGGAATATTTTTAGAGGACACAGCTTGGTAAGTAGCCCATACATGTATACTTTATTAATATTGTGATTTTTACAGATAGCAGGCTCTTGAGGCTAACGTGTTACGTGGTGGCTTCATTTCAAGGGATGGGTAACTGACCTTAGCAAAGTAGGTGCTCGCAGAATTTATGGTACGTGATTTAGGTTGTGTAAAAGATTTTAGCTTGGTGTTTAGCAGGAAATATGATAATGTGTGATAAATGTTTTGGAAAAGGCATTGAGAATAGCAGTAGGCCTGTAATTGCATACTGACTGACTGTAGCTTTGTTATCTGGTTTAAAAGCCAGGAAATCAGCTGTGTGGGAGTTTCTTTTAAAATAACTTGTGGGAGGAATTGCATACATAGACTTAGATCTAAAATACACTTAAGGGACAGAAATCATAGAGCAACCCATATAATACGAGGGGAAGTCAGAAAATAAGGTTCCCTATTTTATTGCCACCAAATAACTTCACAAAGTAAGATGCCTGTTTATTCACTTATTACACTTCACTTCACTTATTTTTACACATAGTCACCTTCTCTGTTGAGGCACTTGTCTAGGTGGGAAATCCATTTCTCAAAACCCTGTTGATAGAAGATGGGATCCTGACCATGCAGCCGTGTTTGCACCTCATGCATGACATCATCATGTGATTTAAATCGCTTGGCACAAAGATGTTTTTTCATGTTGGGGAAGAGATGGAAGTCCGAAGGTGCCAGATCTGGGCTGTAGGGCGGGTGCTCAAGAATTTCCCAGCCCCATCGTTCCAAAAGATTCACTGTCACAAGAGCTGTATGCGGTTGGGCATTGTCATGCAACAACGGCACCTCTTATCTGACATATGAGGCCTCTTGTGTTGAATAGCTCTCTCAAGTTTTTTGAGAGTGGCCTGATAAGCAGCAGAATTGACTGTTTCATTAGGAGGAGAAAAGTGCAACAGAAGCACACCATGCATGTCCCAAAACACAGTCGCCATCAGTTTCCCAGAGCTGATTGATGTTTTGAATATTTTGATGGTGGGAGACCCTGGATGCCATGCCATGGTTTGCGCTTTTGTCTTAGGACAGTACTGGTGCACCCAAGTTTCATACCCAGTAACAATTTGCTCCAAGAAATCATCATGATCGTTAAAGCGGAGGAGATGAGTGAGGGATGCACCCTTATGGTTTTTCTTGTGGTTGTCTGTCAGTTGTTGAGGGACCCACCTGCTGCAAACTTTTCCGTACCCCAAACGTTCGTGAACAATGTCCCAGATTGTGCCATGTGAAAGATTAAACTGTTCTTCCAACTCTTTAAGTGTTCTACACTCGGCGATTAGCATGCATAGTCTCATCATTTGCAGGGACAAGATCTACTGATGTGGAAGGACACCAGCTCCTTTGTTCGTCTGTCATACTAAATTCCCGACAACTCTTTAAGCAACACTCGGCGATTAGCATGCACAGTCTCATCAATTGGAGGGACAAGATCTGCTGATGTGGAAGGATGCCAGTTCCTTTGTTCATCTGTCATACTCATGCAACAGGCACTAAATTCCCGACACCATTTTCGCACATGCTGCATGTTCATCACATTTGAGCCATAAACTGTTTGAATTTCATGATGAATTTCAATTGGAGCTATCCCTTTTGCCCACAAAAACCGAATAACTGATCAAACCTCTTCTTGTGTCCACACACACACAGTACAGTAGCCATTGCGGAACTGCATCGTCCACGAAAATTGTGGAGCTTGAGCTACAAAAGTGCTTCCATCTAACGACCAATGTCTGAACTTTAAGTGAATAAAGAGGCATCTCACTCTGTGAAGTTATTTGGTGGCAATAAAATAGGGAACCTTATTTTCTGACTTCCTATCGTAGAAGTTTGTTATACTACCCATTGCAACAAATTTTGTTGCTTGCAGTCCCATAATAGTTTTGCAATGATTTTTATCATAATAATTCACGAAGCATGTTAGAACATGAACTGAAATGGGTGTAGTAAGGTCCAAAACATTTTGAAATTTAACATGACACCTGGCAAGAATAATCAGATTTTTTTTGTACTTAAGAAACAAATGAAATGCAGTATTATATAAATGTGGAAGTAAGGAACCTACAAGTACACATATTCATATTGTTGTAAATAACCTCTCTAATGATACTAATCAACACTCCAAAAACTGGTAAGTGCATGTCCAAACAAGTGCCCTATGTTGAGGCACATCATCTTTCAACACAATGCATGACCCCATACTGCAGATCTGACATTGGAGGCAATTCATCTGTGTATCTGGGAAAGTTCTCACCCAACCTTCCTACAGGTTGGGCTTAACACCTTAGATACTGCCTCTTCAGGACGCTTACAGATTGCAAGGGACAGTCACTTGAAGAGTGTCATGGCAGTTTTTTAAGCCAAACATATGTGGGTAAGAAGTTCTGAAACGGATTCCATCTGAAATGGCATGTTGAAACTGTTGCTAAACTAGCATAATTTAGTAAGAAAGCTATGGGCTGAATGGCTGAGGAATTATGGGTTGATCCTCAACAGGGACGAGAGATTTTGGCCTACTTAGCTCTGTGTTCAGAGGGCGCTGGGGACTCATTTCTGAGGAGTAGTGCTAAGGTGACCACTATGGCAATTTAGTGTCAAAAGTTAGGAATGGATAGAGCGATATCTCCAAACTTCCTTATGACTTCATGGCATGCACATTGACAGGATTAACCCTTTAAACACAGAGTCAAATCCCATATGCCATTTGCTGGCATAATTAGGAACTCACCCCATTCTCCATGTTAGCAGGATAAGCATTAACTTTAACAGAAATGACAGAACTGCATGGATTGTAATGGGGATTTTGTGGAAGAGTGACAGAATATCTACAGTCATTGAGGCTGATATCTGCTTTTGTACATGTGCAGCTTGTGTTTAACATGATAAAAGTGTGCTCATTACTTTCAATGTGGCTCTCATTTACTCCAACTATACTGGCCAGTAGTAATGAGCTGGTATGAAGCCTAATCTAAAAATATGGTCCACAAATTTTCAAAAAATCTGGGAGGTA
>Ga0209629_10004131_pt1 | contig 10674 bp, 8 predicted proteins | sample TergutCu122P5_FD_187286 | JGI IMG/M metagenome (GOLD analysis project Ga0209629, IMG submission 187286) | Cubitermes ugandensis P5 segment gut microbial communities from Kakamega Forest, Kenya - Cu122 P5 (SPAdes) (version 2) | ecosystem: Host-associated > Arthropoda: Insects > Digestive system >... | reverse complement strand
GTTTTCAACAAATGCGATCTCATCGCCGGGTCGGAGAACTCTCTTCTCAATGCGACGAGCGAAGCCCCGTGTTGTTTTGTTTCCGCATTGGCCGGCGAAGGGATTCCCGAACTGCTCCGGCAAATCAAAACCAGACTCGTTCCGGAAGATTTGACATGTTTTCAAGCCGTGGTGTTCACGGAACGTCAATTTGCACTGCTCAAACAATTCAGGCGTTTTTTTCATGGCCTTGCCCGGCTTGAGTATTGACTTGGACAATAAGAGTTGGATAGCAGCGACCAACGGAAGCTGCGGTGTTCGTGGCCAAAAAATCAGGTGGCGGTTCAACTTTTGTGTCCATACCAATAAAATTGATTTTTGTTGGAAAATTTTCCCGAATGTCTTGAAAAACGGCGAATGAGCGATCAGAATACGGTAATATTGCGAGACCGTTTTTTCCCTGTTTGTATTGACAAAAGTGGTGACCATCATGGCCGACACGACATTTGATCTTTCCGAATTGGCAAAATATCTGCATTTACCTGAGTCGCAGGTCAAAAAAATGGCCGACCGTGACCAGGTTCCCGGACGTAAAGTCAAAGGGGAATGGCAGTTCAGCACGGCGGAAATTCATCATTGGCTTGAGAAGAAAATCGGTGTTTCCGACGACAACGAACTGGCGACGATGGAAGGAACGCTCGAACGCGCCGCCCCGGCGGACGAAAAACAGACTGTGCAAATTGCGGATATTTTGCCGATAGAAGCGATTGAAGTGCCATTCCTTGTGCGAACGAAAGAATCGGCGATCCGGTCGATGACACAATTGGCGGTCAAGTCCGGTTTGCTTTGGGACGGCGAAAAAATGGCCGACGCCCTCCGAAAACGCGAGGAACTCCACCCGACCGCGCTCGATAACGGTGTCGCCTTGTTACACCCAAGAAGACCGATGCCCAATCTGATAAGCGATACATTTTTGGCTCTCGGAATTTCACCCGGCGGTATCCCTTTTGGGGGCGGTTTCGATAATTTGACCGATATTTTTTTCCTGATTTGCAGTGCCAACGACCAAATTCACTTGCGAATACTGGCACGTCTCAGCCGGGTGATCACTTACCCTGATTTTCTGACATCTTTGCGACAACTCAGGACGCCGCAAGAAGTTAAAGACCTCATTGCAGACACAGAAGCCAAAATTTGATTTTTAACCCCTTGGAATTGTTTTATGTCATCGAAAATCAGATCACGTTTTCGGGATTTCATTTGCGGCGTGTTCATTTTGCTGACGTTTCCATTTTGGGGGCTTGTTCGCATTCGCTTGGTCGATATGACGACGTTCAGCGAGCTGTTTTCGCTCGTTCCGGGCATTCCGGGCGTCTGGTTGCGGCGGGCTTACCATGTCATGGTGCTTCGTTCTTGCGCGGCGGATGTCGGTATCAGTTTCGGCACGATTTTTTCGAAAAGTGACGTGATTATCGAAAAAAACGTCTCTCTCGGCGGATATTGCATCATCGGATCGTGTCACATCAAAAGCGGCACCCTGATCGGCAGCAATATCGACGTTTTAAGCGGTCGTCACCAGCATCAGATCGGGGAAAAAGTGGCGGAAACCCCGGCGACTTACAAACGTGTGACGATCGGGCAAAACGTCTGGATCGGAAACGGCGCAATCATCATGAACGATGTCGGCGACCACTGCGTCATCGGTGCCGGCAGCGTCGTCGTGCATCCTGTCCCGAACCATTCGCTTGCCGTCGGCAATCCGGCGGTCGTCAAAAAAAAACTGGGTGTTCTATAAATGTCAAATATTGTGCTGGAAACCATGTCAGAAACCTCCTTTTCCCTTTTGCGTCCGGAAGAAATCAAACCGGTTGCCGAACGTTTCGAGTTGCTGCTTGCGGAACTCGACCGGATTTTACTGGGACGTCCCGAACTGCACCGGATGGTGGTCACCGGTATTTTAAGTCGCGGCCACATCCTGCTTGAAGGGGTGCCGGGTGTCGGAAAAACGGCGCTCATCAAGGCACTCGGCGACTTGATGCACCTCAAGTTCAGCCGGGTGCAATTCACCCCCGACCTGATGCCGGGGGACATTCTCGGCACAAATATTTTGCAGGAAACTTCGGCGGGGCATCGCGAAATGGTCTTTCAGCCCGGCCCGGTCTTTGCCAATATCCTGTTGGCCGACGAAATCAATCGAGCCTCCCCGAAAACGCAGTCGGCACTGCTTGAAGCGATGCAGGAACGTTGCGTGACGCTTCTCGGCCAGACACGGCCGTTGCCGAAACCGTTTTTTGTGCTTGCCTCGCAAAATCCGATTGAGCTTGAAGGAACCTATCCACTTCCGGAAGCACAGCTTGACCGTTTTCTCTTCAAATTGTTCGTCGATCCGCCCAAAGCCGGCGTGCTTGAAAAAATCATCACGACGCGGCGTCACGGAACCCCGCCCGAAAGCGGATTTCGCATTTCGCCTGAAATGCTTGACGAAACGTTTGCCGTGCTTGACCGGGTTTATCTCCCGCAAGCGGTAGCCGCGTACATTGGCCGCCTTGTCGCGGCAACGCATCCCGGTTCCGAAGAAGCGATCGGCGAAATCAACGAATATGTGACGTTTGGAGCGTCCCCCCGTGCGGCAATCGCGATTGCCGAAGCGGCCAAGACGTCGGCATTGCTGAACGGTCGTCCCAGTGCCGGGTTCGAGGACGTTCGTACCGTCGCCCCGGCGGTCCTCAATCACCGCATTTTGCTCGGTTACCGCGCCAGAATGGACAAGGTTGACAGCCGGCAAATCGTCGCGGCCATGCTCGCCAAACTTGATGAAGTGTCAATGGGGTTGCCGAAGTCCGTCTCTGTGGGATAATGACATGGGAGTCGCGCAAAAATAACTTGTTCAAAAAATCAGAGCACGAAATTCAGAGCACGAAGCGTAAGCGAGTGCCATGGAATTGTGTTTAACCGTTGTTTTGGCACTCGCTTATGCTTCGTGCTCTGATGGAAACAACCATGTGATTTCTGCAAAATTGAGCCGCTGACCGCGTAAGATCGTTCGTCACAACTTAACACAGGAGTTTTTTGTTCATGAACCCGTTACTCGGCGTATTTTATCACTGGTTGGGTGGACTCGCTTCCGGGAGTTTTTATGTTCCGTTTCGCGGCGTCAAAAAATGGTCATGGGAGGTCTACTGGCTGGCCGCCGGCGTGTTCAGTTGGATTTTCGCCCCCTGGATCGCGGCGATTCTTTTGACCAGGGACCTGATTCCTGTGTTGCAGGAAGCGGTTTCGCACGAACCGACCGCCGTGGGATTGGGTTTTCTATTCGGCATGATGTGGGGGGCTGGCGGCCTGACGTTCGGACTGACGATGCGTTACCTCGGCATGTCGCTCGGCATGGCCATCGCACTCGGTTATTGCACCGTGTTCGGGACGATCATGCCGCCGTTGTTCAAAGGGGAATTTGTGGAAAAAATTCTCTCGAACGATTCCGGAATCGTGACGCTTCTCGGACTTGGTGTTTGCGTCCTCGGGATTATCATTGCGGCGATTGCCGGAATGTCCAAAGAACGCGAAATGTCGGAAAAAGCCAAAAAAGCGGCCATCAAGGAATTCAGTTTTGTCAAAGGTCTGCTCGTTGCCACTTTTTCAGGCATCATGAGTGCTGGAATGTCCTACGGAATGGGGGCGTTACAGCCGATGGCCGACATTTCAATCCTGCATGGAACGGACGACCTTTGGTCGCAATTGCCACGGCTTTGTGTCATTCTTGCCGGAGGTTTCACGACCAACTTTTTGTGGTGCCTGTTCCTTTTTCTGAAAAATGGCACGGGATTCCAGTTTTTTGCAACCCGGATGACGGACGACGGGAAAATCGTCAAGGGCGGTCCGGAAATTGAAACGGCGATTGACGCGCCGGGTGAAGAAATGGCCAAAGCGATTCACAACGCTCAAACAGACGATGTCAAAACCAACAGCATTGCGTCACTCCGCGTGCCGATGATCGCCAACTACATTTTCTGTGCAATGGCGGGCGTGACCTGGTACTTGCAGTTCTTCTTTTACTCAATGGGCGAAACCAAAATGGGAATCTATCAGTTCTCAAGCTGGCCGCTGCACATGGCGAGCATTATGATTTTCAGTTCGCTTTGGGGACTTGCCCTGAAAGAGTGGAAAGGTTCAAGTGCGTTCACCAAATCGATCCTTTTTGTGACGCTCCTGACGCTCATCTTTTCCACGATCATCATGGGATACGGCACGAACATCGGCAAAGTGGAAACGGAAAGAAAATTTGCTCAGGGAAGTAACATCATTCAACTGAAAAGAGACGTGATTCTTGCAATGGAAAGACAAGATGCCGGTGAAATCGCCGGAATTCCCGCGCCGCTTTCGACTCATGTTCATGGGATTGTGGCGGAAGCAAGAAAAATCGCCCGTTTTGAGAAAGACGAGAGAAACGGCAGAATACGAATCAAGGGGTTGCTCGACGACCTGAAGTTGGTCGACCAGTTGTCGCTCAACCGGGAAGATATGGAAGAAGCGAAGAAACACGCCTCTTCCGCGCCGCCGACGGAAGAAAAAACAAGAAGAGCCAAAATCACGGCATTGGCGTCAACCGTTGCCCGAATGGCCGATGAAATTCCGGAGGCGGCCACGGCGCAAGATGTCGCGGCCAAAGTCACAACTCTTGCCGATGCCGTCGCGGAACTCACGGAAATACTGAAACCGTCGTGCGCCGGGCAAAAAAATCCGGCACCAACGACTCAAGAGAAATGAAACGGTTCATGGAAAAGCGTGATGAAAAAAACAGGAGGATGACCGTCCCGGACTTTCAAAAGAAAAAAAAGGCCGGTCAAAAACTGACGGTGGTGACCGCTTATGATTATCCGGGCGCAAAACTCGTCGATATGGCCGGAATTGACGCGATTCTCGTCGGCGACAGTTTGGGAAATGTCGTTCAAGGCCGTCAGACAACGCTTCCGGTCACGCTGGAGCAGATGATTTATCATGCACAAATGGTGATGCGTGCGGCAAAACATTCGCTGGTCGTCGTCGATTTGCCGTTTCCATTCTGCCAGACGGGACCGGAGAAAGCCGTCGAGGCGGCGGCGACCCTCCTCAAGGAAACGGAGGCGGATGCCGTGAAAATCGAGGGGGGACAGGCGCGTGCCGCAACGATCCGGGCGGTGGTCGAAGCCGGAATTCCTGTGATGGGGCATTGCGGATTGTTGCCGCAAAACATCCGGCAATTCGGAAACTACAAAATCCAAAAAGACCATCGGCAAATGACGGATGACGTGTCAGCCGTCGAAGCCGCCGGGGCGTTTGCCGTTGTGCTCGAATTGATTTCCCCCGAACTGGCGGCAAAAATCACGGAATCAGCATCGATTCCCATGATCGGAATCGGTTCCGGTCCGCACACGGACGGCCAGGTGCTGGTGTTTCACGATCTGCTCGGCCTGACCGACCAGCTTCCTCCCAAACATGCAAAATGCTACGCGAACCTCCACGAAATCGCGCTTGCGGCCATCAAAAAATATCGCAACGACGTTGAAACGGGGAAATTTTTCCCCTGATCCGCTTTGTTCCCGGTTGCCATGGAAAAACCCCGTTTGTTCTTGCGGAATACTGCCCGTCGCAGAAAATGTGAGACACAAGAACCGGAGCCGCAACAGTCATGGAGCGGTCAAACCGGTCGCTTATTGTGCTGGAAATAAAAAATGAGCGTATCCGGTAAATCGCCGGTCTCGCTGAAATGAATAAATGTCCTGTTTTATGAGACTTTCGTATTTCAGCGCAACCGGCAGCCGTGGAAGCGTTGTGCATTTTTTCTCGCCGCCACAATATGCTCCCGGCTGCTGTTTCTTGAACCTCGTCTTTCATGAGGCGGGCAATACTTCCTGACGAATGCCTAAAAGGAAAAAACAAACATCTCATTTCTTCAAATTTCAGCATTTCGACGAGATATGACATCGACATTTCAAGGATTCACGCAACAGGGACTTGATTTTTTGCGCGATTTGGAAGCCAATAACAATCGTGAGTGGTTCGCGGAGCATAAAAAGATTTACACCGACCATCTTTACGTTCCCATGAAACAGCTCGTCGAGGCGGTCAACCCGGTCATGACGGAACTTGACCCGAACGTGTCGACCGATCCGGCACGCACGGTTTCCCGAATTTATCGCGACACTCGGTTTGCCCGGGACAAATCCCCTTACAAAACGTGCTTGTGGTTCGCTTACAAACGTTCGACCGAAAACTGGGCGGAAATTCCAGTCTGTTTTTTCGAGATCAAAGCGACGGAATATTCCTACGGCATGGGCTTTTATCTTGCATCTCGTGCGACAATGGATCAATTTCGTGCCATGATGAATGCCGACCCGCAAAAATTTCTCGACACGATTCCGTTTTTCAAACGGGGCAAGACGTTTAAACTCGAAACGGAAAATTACAAACGTCCGATTCCCTGTCCGCACGGCGACGCGATTGCGCCGTGGTATCAATGCAGGACATTTGCCCTGATTTGTCGCAGAACACCGGATAAAACGCTTTTCTCAAAGAAACTTGTCGACGTGCTCACCGACGGGTTCGTGCAACTCAAACCGCTTTACGATTTCGTTTGGCTCGCATATAATCGCGCCAATCACAAAAAATAAAAGCTCTTCCCCGAAATCGGGTTGATATGCAAAATCATAACGATTTTCGACGCGAACCACGCCAAATACCGCGAAACAGACGAAAAATTGTACCAGTTTTAGCGTCATTTTTGCGTGTTTCGCGTTATTGTGCCGCCAATAAAATTTGAGCTTGTCCGATGAATCGCCTGCATCGCCGACGACAAAAAGTCACACTATTTTGTGCGTATTAATCATTGTCGGCGCAGCAGGCAGCCATGGAAGTGGTCAAATTTTATGATCGCATCTATAAAAATCCGGTAAATGTCGTGAACGGATTTCCAAATTTGTTCCAGAGCGTATCAAAAGTGAGTGTGGAGAATGATTTCAATCAGGGAGCGACCAACGGAAGCGGAAAAACTCCAGACCAACTTTTTATACTATAACCCATTGAAATTTCCGGTGAGCGCGTCCGTTTACCCTTCGGGAAAACGAACTCCCGTGTCACATTGTTGGATATTTTCAACCGGCTTCGGTATATTTGCTCTAAAACTTCTGCTCCACGAACAGGCTTGCGACGATGCCTTCGCGTTTTCCGATGTAGCCTTGCACGCCAAGATCGGCATGAAAACCGCGACGGGCTGCCGGATTCCAGGCAATGCCGGCTTCGCCGATGCCGGTGCCGCCGCGAAGACTTGGGGCGTCGATGGCATTGCCGCGCGTCGTCGCACGGGCGGTGCCGTCAAACTCCTGTTCCCACGCCGCGCCCAGGTACGGGGAAAATTGTTGCCAGACGCCGGAAAACGGGCTTTGCCTGATGGTGCCGAACGCATAACGTCCGCCCAGTTGCAAACGGTGCGAATTGACGCTCTGAAAAGCCACCGGATCGCCGGTGGAAAGCGTGACGGAGTTGTTTTGCAGGCCGCTCCACAGGTATTTGGCGTAAATGTCGAGCGTCGCTTTGTTCGTGAAACTCCACCACTTGCCGACACCGGCGTGCAGACCGTAATACGCCGATGCGGCGTCAAAACTCGCGGCACGTCCGGCACCGTCGCGAAGGTCGGCACTGTAGTAATCATTGGACAACCGGCCTGCGCGGAAGCCTGTTTCGGCGTAAAATTGATTGTGGAAATCCATGCGTCCCAGCACGCCGCCGCCGAAATGATTGAGTTTTCCGTTGCCGCGAACGGACTCCGCGTTGTCGAACGCGTTGAACGTGTCGTAAGAACCGGTGCCGTAGTCGAAGAACGCTCCGACGGTCAAAAACCCGGAGTTCGAAGGCAAACATTTGGAAACGCCCGCAATGACCGACATGCCGGACAGGTCAATATTCGACCCGGCACTCGACCCGCTGTTCGATCCGCTGTTCGACTCGGTGTCGTAGCGTGACCGGTTTCCGGAGATGTCACCGAAAATTCCGTAACCGCAAATCCGTTCGCGTTTGGCGGCGGCGACGGCTCCGTTCATGCCGCTGCCGGAAATGCGGCCGCCCGTGTGATTCAACAATGTCGTCCCGGCAAGAAAACCTTCGGACAAGGCTTTCGTTTGCGGATTGATCGAGGAATCAAGCAAGGTGGCCCAAAGCTGATCGCCCATCGTTTCAATCCGGAAATCGTATTTCAGTGTCACGCCATGCATTCCCGAACCGTCGGCGATGGTATTGCTTGTCGTGCCGGTCAATTTGTTCGCGTCGATGAGGACGATGTGATCACCCGCATGTAACGGCGAACTCGCGCCGTCGATGCCGACGTTGACCGTTGCACCGGCGATGTTCGCCATGCCGTCGACGTCGAGCATGACGCCGCCGTTCCCCATGGTCGCCGGCACGTAAAAATTCATAAGATTGTTCGCCATGTCCAAATTACCCTGCCAGTTCGCACTGCCATGCACGTCCAGTTGCGAAAATTTCACGTTTTCCGGAGACGCGGTGCCGTTGACGAACGTAGTGCCGTTGTTCATGACCAATACCGGTGCCGTGATGCTGCCTGTCACTTCGAGCGTGCCGCCGTTGAGCGTGACATCCCCCTTGAAACGGTCGTCGCCGTTGAGCATGAGCATGCCTGAACCGTTTTTGGTCAGGCCGCCGTCGATACCTGGCGTTCCGTCAAGCGTCGAGAGCGTGTTGTCGGCAAGGATGTTACCGTTGATTGTCAGGTCTTCGTCGCCGCCGACCACCATCTGTGCGACCGTTTTTTGCGTGCCTTCGATGTTGATGACGGCATCCGGCGTGGCGTCCGTGTCGAAAGTCACCGCGTCGCCATCGAGGAATTTGATCGGGCTGCCGTCGGCGTCGTCGGTCCAGTTGATCGACGTGATGTCCCAGTTGTTGTTGGCATCACCCGACCAAGTGAGGAACTTGTTCTCGGCGAACGCTGCGCCGCCGATTTGCAAATTCTTGTTACCGTCGGCCAACACGAGCGTCAAACCGGAAAGATCGACCCGCGAACCGATCGTCGAAAGGCCGTTGAGAGTGAAAACGCCCGTCGGCACTGCGGTCGTGATGCCGCCTTGCGTCTCGACAATGTTCCGCCCAGGCAACGTGCTGATGCCCACTACGCTCGACAGCGAAACGTTCAACGTCGAACCAAACGTCGCCGTCCCGCTGACGAGTATCTTGTCGATATTGCCCGCGGTGCTGAAAGGCGCGATGCCGCTCGTCGCGCTGTTGAAATCGACCAGCATCGTGCTGCCGCTCCGCATGTCGAGATTGCCGGCGATGTTCAGCGTCCCGATTTGCTCCGCCGCATCCCCCGCCGAAAGCGTGCCGGTGTTGTAAACCACGACATTGCCCGCGCCGGCATTTGCGGAAACCGTCCCCGTCCCCGCCAAAAGCCCCGTGCCACCGGCCGCATAGCTGCCACCTCCGACATAAACATTGCCGGTCGTGCTTGTGAGCGAGGAACCGGTGCCGACTAACACCGTGCCGTGGGAACCGGTCTCACAGCCGATATCAATGTCTCGTACCGAAGTGGCTTTTCCACCGTCGGTCAGTACGAGTGAGCCCGTGCCTCTATCGCCTACATAGAGGTAACCGAATCCCGTACTTTCCAATGCTGAGCCGCTGCCGTCGACCGTGACCGTGCCGTTACCGATGGCTGTGAAACCGATATAAATGTCGCTTTCCAAAGTGGCTTTTCCACCGTTGGTCAGGTTCAGTTCGCCCGTACCGGCACGGCCGATATAAAGGTAGGCAGTTGAGTACGTGGTTTCCAATACGGAACCTGTTCCGTCCACCGTGGCGGTACCGCTGGAACCTGCCCCGTCGCCGATATAAATGTGAAATCCCGATGTCGCCTTTCCGCCGTCGGTCACATTGAGTGTTCCCGTTCCGTAATTGCCAACGTAGATGCTGCCGCCTGTGGTTTGCAATACGGAGCCGCTGCCGTCGACCGAGGCCGTGCCGTTGGAACCGGCACTATAACCGATATCAAGGCTTGACGATATCGTTTTTCCGCCGTCGGTGATTTCAAGTGCTCCTGTGCCGGATTCGCCAACATGAAGGTAACCGAAATAATTTTGCAGTTGGGAACCTGTTCCGTCGACCGTGACTGTGCCGACGGCACCGGCCTCTTTGCCGATAGAAATATTGCCTGCCGTGCTTCTCGTAGTCACTGTTGAGCCGCCGGCCAGTGCGAGCGTGCCGCCGTCAATGGTGATGGCACCCTTGAAACTGTCGTTCCCGTTGAGCGTGAGCGTGCCGGTGCCGGTCTTGGTCAGGCTGCCGTTGGTCAACGCGGAAAGCGTTGAGAGCGTGTTGTCGGCCAGGATGTTACCGTTGATCGTCAGGTTTTTGTCGCCGGTGACCGTCATCTGCGCAATCGTTTTTTGCGTCCCCTGGATGTCAACGGTCAGCGGAACGCCGGGCGCGTCGGTGTTGAACGTCACCGCGTCGCCGTCGAGAAACGAGATCGGGCTGCCGTCGGCGTCGTCGGTCCAGTTGATCGACGTGATGTCCCATTTGTTTTGATTGGCAACGACGGCGTCGGCTCCCGTCCAAGTAACGAACTTGTTATCACCAAAGGCCGTGCCGCCGATTTGCAGGTCGCTGTTGCCGTTGGCCAACACGAGCGTCAGGTGGGAAAGATCAATT
>Ga0209629_10004130_pt1 | contig 10675 bp, 11 predicted proteins | sample TergutCu122P5_FD_187286 | JGI IMG/M metagenome (GOLD analysis project Ga0209629, IMG submission 187286) | Cubitermes ugandensis P5 segment gut microbial communities from Kakamega Forest, Kenya - Cu122 P5 (SPAdes) (version 2) | ecosystem: Host-associated > Arthropoda: Insects > Digestive system... | reverse complement strand
CAGAATCCACAAGCCGCATGGATGCTGCGACGTAGCGCAATGACGTAGCGGGAATGTTCAATGCTTGATTGCCGGATCAATAGTGTGCGCCAAGGAAGTACGATGGCAAGTCTAGCGCATCTCGCCGGCAGCGGCTGCTAGAATCGACGACCGTTTCTGGAACCGCACGCCCATGCGCCGCTCCCGCTCCGAATTCCTCGATCTCGCCGATATCCGCCTGCATTTGCGCCACTGGGGCGATGCCGCCGCCCCGACGCTGTTCCTGTTGCACGGCTGGATGGACGTTTCGGCCTCGTGGCAATTCGTCGTCGATGAACTCTCCCGCGATTGGCATATCGTCGCCCCCGACTGGCGCGGCTTCGGCCCGTCGCAGTGGCTCAACCGCCCTTATTTTTTCGCCGAGCACCTGGGCGATCTCGACGCCATCGTCGACCATGTCGCGCCGAGCGGCCCGGTACGCCTGACCGGTCACAGCATGGGCGGCATCCTCGCCGCGCTGTACGCCGGCATTCGGCCGGAGCGGGTCGAGCGCCTGGTGACCCTCGAAGGTTTCGGCATCGCGCCGACGACGCCGGACATGGCGCCGGAACGCTACCGCCAGTGGCTGGGCCAGTTGCGCGCGCCGCCGCGCCTCTCCGCCTATCCCGACCGCGCCGCCTTCGCCCGCCGGCTGCTCAAGAACGACCCGTACCTGACGCCCGCGCGGGCCGATTTTCTCTCTCGCCATCTGGCCCGCATTGGCGGCGGCACGACGCGCGCCGGCGAGCATCGGCACGGCGTGATCTGGAATGGCGACCCGTGGCACAAGGCCACGTCGCCCTACCTGTTCCGCCTGGAGGAATCGATGGCCATCTGGCGTCAGATACGCTGCCCGGTACTGTGGGTGGCCGGACGCCAGTCGTGGGTCGTGCGCGATTACGCCAACCGCCCCGGCGACTGGGAGGCGCGCCGCGCCTGCTTCGCCGAGGTGCGCGAGGAATGGATCGACCAGACCGACCACATGCTGCACCACGACCAGCCGGCGGCGGTCGCCGGCCTGATCGAGGCATGGTTCGCCTGAAATTCTCGCCGCCCCCGCGAACGATAAACAAACTGGCATAATCGGAAAAACCATGCCGACCTGCCGGCCAGACAGAAGGTCATCATGAAGCTGAAGCGTCAGAACCTCTTTGTCGTTTTTCTCATCGTCATCCTGCTGCCGCTCGGCTGGCTGACCGGCGCCGTTTTGCACGGCTGGCCGGGAGCGGCGTCGATGATCGTGTTCTCCGGCATCATCGCCCTGCTGCTCTACCGCCGCCTGCGGCGCGACGAGGCCGCCCAGGTCGAATCGCTCGATGACCTGCGCGAGGTCCAGCGCATCGCCCGCCTCGGCAACTGGCGGCACGATCTGTGCCGCAACCAGTTGCAATGGTCGGAAGAAATGTTTCGCATCCTGGAAGTCGACCCTGGACAACGGCCGGCCAGCGCCCGCGCTTATCTCGCCGTCACCCACCCGGATGACCGCGAGATGCTCCGCGCCGCCTACGCCCAATCGCTGACGCCGGGCCACCCCTATGAAATCACCCATCGCCTGCAATTCGCCGATGGCCGTATCAAATATGTTCTCAGCCGCGGCGAGACGCGCTTCGCCGATGACGGTACACCGCTCGTCGCACGCGGCACCTTGCAGGATGTCACCGAACATCACCTGGCGCAGGAGGCACTCTTGCTCCATGGCAATATCTTCCAGCACAGCGGCGAAGCGATCATGATCACCGATCATGACAATCGCATCATCGACATCAACCCGGCTTTCGTCCGGCAGACCGGCTATTCGCGGGAGCAGGTCGTTGGCGAGAATCCGCGCATGCTGGCTTCCGGGCGGACACCGCCGGAAACCTACGCCGCCTTGTGGACTACCTTGCAGAACGAGGGTTACTGGCAAGGCGAGCTATGGGATTGCCACCGCAACGGCCGTATTTATCCGAAATGGACAACCATCTCGGTGATCCGCGACAAGTACGGGAGCATCACCCATTTCATCGCCAGCTTCAACGACATCAGCGAACGCAAGGCGACCGAGGAACGCATCGAACGCCTTGCCCACCACGACAGCCTGACCGGCCTGTTCAACCGCTACAACCTGGAAATCCGTCTGTCGCAGGCGCTGCTCACCGCGCGCCGGGAAAAGCACTTCCTGGCCGTGCTGTTCATCGATCTCGACCATTTCAAGGTCATCAACGACACGCTCGGCCATGCCATCGGCGACCAGTTGCTGGTCGAAGTCGCCCGGCGCCTGCAAGGTTGCGTGCGTGAAAGCGACATCGTCGCCCGCCAGGGCGGCGACGAGTTCGTGGTCGTCATCAACACCCTCGATTCGCCGGCCGTGGCCTCGCTGGTCGCCGCCAAGATCCTGCATGCCCTGAGCCAACCTTACGACATCAGCAACAACCGCCTGCACACCAGTCCGAGCATCGGCATCGCCATCTTCCCCGGCGACGGCGAGGATGCCGAGACCCTGATGAAGAACGCCGACGCGGCGATGTACCACGCCAAGGGGCAAGGCCGCAACAACCTGCAATACTTCACCGCCGAACTCAACGCCGCGGCCAGCGAGCGCCTGCTGCTCGAACGCGAATTGCGCGAGGCGCTCAAACAGAATCAGCTTGAACTGCACTACCAACCGCAATTCGCCGCCGACGCCGATGACTTCGTCCGGCCGCAAGCGGTCGAAGCCCTGGTCCGCTGGCGTCATCCGCAGCGCGGTCTGGTGCCGCCCGGCCGCTTCATCCCGGTGGCCGAGGAATCCGGGCTGATCGAAGCGATCGGCAACTGGGTGCTGGACGAAGCCGGTCGCCAGTTGGCCGAATGGAAGCGGGCCGGTATCGGCCCCCGGCGCGTGGCGGTCAACATTTCCGTGCACCAGTTGCGCAACGGCGGGCTGGTCGAGCGGGTCGGCAACATCCTGAAAAACCACCATCTGGCGCACGACGAACTGGAACTGGAAATCACCGAATCGGCGGCCATGAGCAACCCGGCCAGCGCCATCGAACAACTGGAAGCCTTGCGCCACCTGGGCGTCACGCTGGCCATCGACGATTTCGGCACCGGCTACTCCTCGCTGGCCTACCTGAAGCGGCTGCCGATCCAGATCCTCAAACTCGACCAGACTTTCGTCCGCGACATCGAAACGGACGAAAACGACGCCGCCATCAGCGCCGCCACGCTGGCCCTGGCCCACAGCCTCGGCCTCAAGGTCGTCGCCGAGGGCATCGAAACCGAGGGCCAGAGCCGCTTCCTGCGCGCCCACGGCTGCGACCTGCTGCAAGGCTACCTGTACGGCCGCCCGGAACCGGCGGCCACACTGGCCGCTCGCTGGCACGGCGACGGTAGGGCGGGGCTTGCCCCGCCGGTTCAAAATCAAATTTGATAGGGGTCGGCGGGGCAAGCCCCGCCCTACGCGCTACGTGCCCAGGCCGTAGCGCTCGCGCAATTCCCGCAATTCCCGCATTTCCCGCTCGACCAGGCGGCGCTCTGTAGCGTCGCGGGCGATGGCGACGGAGCCGATGGCCTGGCCGCTGGCATCGGTGACGACGGCAAAGCTCATTTCAGCATAAATGACCCCGCCCCCGGCGGTCAGCGCCTTGGTCACCGTCGCCCGCCCCTGCAACCGCGCAACCCCGCTTTGCATGGCCCGCTCGAAGGCCGTCCAGTGGGCGACGCGCAGGTTCTCGGGAATAATCAGATCAAGGCTCCGGCCCAGCGCCTGCGCCGGAGAATGGCCGAACAGCGCGGCGGCGGCAGCGTTCCAGCGGCGAATGACGCCCTGGCGGTCGCAATAAATCAAGGCGTCGGCCATCTGCTCGGCGCACAGACGGTCGATGTCGGGCTGCTTGCTATCGCTCATGATTTCCTCCGTGACTCGGGCAGATCGGCGGCGAAGCCAAACGGCGCCGCCGTCATGATTTTTCCTGACTTCGCCAGCCCCAGATAGCGACTCAGCGCTGCTCCAGCCGTGCCTCCCACGGGTTGATGACACTCAAGCCGGCGGCCGTGAAAGGAGACACGTCGCGCGTGGCGACGATCAGGTCGCGTGCAAAGGCCGTGGCTGCGATGTAGCCGTCCTCCTTGCTGATGGCCTTGCCTGCTGCTTTCGCGCTCGACATCAGGTTGGCATAGGTTTGTGACGTGTCCAGGTCGAAAGGCAAAACACGCCCCGCGAACCCCGGCAATACCTCTTGCTCCAGGCGGTTCTGATAGACCGCGCGCCGCTTTCCTTCCGGCATCGCCGCCAAGCCAAAACGCAACTCCGCCACGGTAATGGCGGACAGGTACAAGGTCTCCAGGGCCTGTTCGTCCAGCCAAGCCAGAACGCAAGCGTCAGGTGGGGCCTTCCACATCTCGGAGATCACATTGGTGTCGAGCAGGATCATTCTTCAAAATTCATGGGTTGGGCCGGTGTCTTGTCGCGCAGGTTGTTGATGCTTTCCGCTTCTTCATCGGTCAGCCCGCCCGCCTCGCGGGCAATCGAAGCCAACAGGGAGCCGAGCTTCACGCGCTCAGGTGGCCGCGCGGTCGTTTCCAGAATGTCGCGGACTTCGGCCTCGGTGCTGCGGCCATGCAGCGCCGCACGAACACGCAAAGCGCGGTGGGCCTCAGCGGAGAGGTTGCGAACGGTGAGCACGGGCACATGCTGTCCTTTTAAATAAAACGCAGTCATTGACAGCAATATATCAAACGCGCAGCTTGACTGCAAATGACCGGCCCGTTTTGGGGTTGTCAGCCGAAAGCCCGGATTTTTCTGCCTGTCCCGCAAAGCCAGGAGAAACCGCTTCCATTGGCACATCCTGAAAGCCGGTTTCTCCCTTCTGGAATCATCCAGCGCTCACTCCTCCTCGTCCTGCAACTGGAACTTGCTCGCCAGTTGCTGCTGTACGTTGGGCGGCACGGCGGCGTAGCGGGCGAATTCGATGGTGTAGCTGCCCTGGCCGCCGGTCAGGGATTTGAGCCGCGACTGGTAGTCGTTGAGTTCGGCCAGCGGCACTTCGCCGCTGATGGCGGCTTGGCCGTGGCTGCGGCCGTCGGTGCCGGTGATGTGGCCGCGCCGGCTGGATAAATCACCGGTGAGGTCGCCGATGGCGGCTTCGGGGACGGTGATTTCGATATTGACGATCGGCTCCAGCACGATCGGCCGGGCGGCGCGGATGGCTTCGATGACGGCCTTGCGGCCGGCGGTGGTAAAGGCGACTTCCTTGCCGTCGACGGCGTGGGTCTTGCCATCGTAGACCGTGACTTTCAGATCCTCGACCGGGTAGCCGGCGACGACGCCGCCCTCCAGGCCCTGACGGATGCCTTTTTCGACGGCGGCCATGAAGACGCCGGGAATGACGCCGCCCTTGACCGCGTCGACGAATTCAAAGCCCTCGCCGCGCCCTTTCGGCTCGATGCGCAGATGCACTTCGCCGAACTGGCCGGCGCCACCGGATTGTTTCTTGTGCCGGTGCATCGCCTCGGCGGGCGCGGTAATGGTTTCGCGGTAGGGGATGCGCGGCGGCTGGGTGTCGACTTCGAGCTTGTACTGGCTGGCCATTTTTTCCAGCTTGGCCTTGAGGTGAATTTCACCGAGGCCGCGAATGACCGTTTCGTTGCTGCTCGGGTGGCGTTCGACGACGAAGGTCGGGTCTTCCATCGCCAGCTTGCCGAGGATGTCGAACAGACGCTGTTCGTCGCCTTTCTTTTTGGTTTCGACGGCCAGCCCGGCCATCGGCCTGGGAAATTCGAGCGGCATCAGGTGGATGTGATCTTCATCGTGCGAGTCGTGCAGCACGCTGTCAAAGGCGATTTCGTCGACCTTGGCGATGGCGCCGATGTCGCCCGGCAGCAGTTCGTCGACCTCGATGGTGTCCTTGCCTTGCAGCCGGTAGAGGTGGGCGACCTTGAATGGCCGCTTGCCGTCGCCGACGAACAACGGCATGTCCTTTTTGACCGTGCCTTGATGGACGCGGAAAACGCCGATCTTGCCCAGGTAGGGATCGACCACCACCTTGAAAACGTGGGCCAGCACGTGCAGCCCGGCATCGGGCCGGGCGGCGAACGGTTGCGCCTCGCCCCCCGGCTCGCCGCGATAGAAGAGCGGCGGATTGCCTTCGGCCGGATTCGGCGCGAGCGTTGCCAGCGCGTGCAGCAATTGCGGGATGCCGGCCCCGGTCTTGGCCGACACGAACAGAATCGGGATCAGATGCCCCGCGCGCAGCGCCTTCTCGAATGGCGCATGCAAATCGGCGGCGCTGGGATCAACGCCATCTTCGAGATAGCGGGCGAGCAAATCCTCGTCTTCCTCGACGATCTGGTCGATCAGCGCCCGGTGGGCAGCGGCGACGGAGGCGAAATCGGCATCCCCGGCATCATGTTCGAGCACTTCGACGACATCGGCTCCGCCGTGCGCCGGCAGGTCGAGAATCATGCACTCCTTGCCGAAGTGTTCGCGGATGTCAGCCACCAGACCGGGCAGATCGAGATTCTCGGCGTCGATCTTGTTGATGACGATCATCCGGCACAGCTTGCGATCAAAGGCGTGGCGCATCATGCGTTCGGTCATCAACTCGATGCCGGTCTGGGCATTGACCACGATCAGCGCGGTATCGACCCCGGCCAGCGCGGCGATGGCCGGGCCGGCGAAATCGGGGTAGCCCGGCGTGTCGATCAGATGCACGTGCGTTTCTTCATGGTCGAAACCGGCGACCGCCGATTGCAGCGAGTGGCCGGCTTCCTTCTCTTGCGCATCGTAATCGCAGACGGTGTTGCCTTTTTCAACCGCGCCGCGCGCGGCAATGGCGCCAGTGGCGTGGAGCAGCGCCTCGGCCAGAGTCGTCTTGCCGGCCGCGCCGTGGCCGACCAGGGCAATGGAGCGCAGCGACTCGGTAGGGGTTTGCGACATGGTGTTCTCCCTGAAAATGGGTAAATCGTTGGATGATTGAATTCTGGTTAAGCAGGCGTCCCCAAACGCATAACGCGCGCCAAGGCATGTTCTGACATCTGTTCCGGATATCGTTCAAATTGGCCCTTCGCTGGCTTGATCCATCGTCACTTCCCGCTGGTGCCATATCGCCAGGATGGTTACGTCGCCGCCTGGGTCAATGCGATAACGCACCACATAGCCACTATGGCCGAAATCAATGAGCCATTCCCTGAAATGTTCTGACAACCCGTCGATGGTGCGGCCAATGCGGGATTGCAGGCCCAGCGCCCGAACGCCTTGCTTGATGGCCTGTGCAGCCCGCCGGGCGGCGTCCTGGCTCTTGGGGCGCAAGAAATCCCGCAGGCGCTGCAAATCGCGCAGCGCCCCCGGCGCGAATCTCACCTGTGACATACCGGCGCAGGCAACTCGTCATCCGTGCCCCAGCTTTCCAGCCAAGCGTCCATCTCTTCCCCGGTCACATGCAATCCGGTGTCCTGGTATTCCTGCCAGGCAGCAACCGTGGTCTGGCGGAATGCCTCGCGCTTTTCTTCCCGCTCGACGTATTGGGCAATAGCCTCACGCATCACCCAATGCGTCGTTCGGCGTTGCGCATCAGCCAAACTCCTGATGCGGTCGCGCATCGCGCCGTCCAGCTTCACGGATACGGTTCCTGCTGCGGTTCGCGTTGGCATGGCCCACTCCAGATAACTACAGGTAACATCGTATGCTACTGCAAAATGCGCTTGGCTAACATGGCCGTGCGGCAGCTTGGGATGAGCCGAAGGCGAAGCCCGACATTGGACGTGTCACGTTGGGCTTCGCTAACGTGTTTTGCCGGGAGACACAGGTCTACCCATCCGCGCTTACTTCCCCGCATCCGGCACGAATTTCAGCACATTGCCGTTGATGCAATAGCGCTTGCCGGTCGGCGGCGGGCCATCGTCGAAAACATGGCCGAGGTGGATGCCGGAGCTGGCGCTGCGCACTTCGACGCGGCGCATGCCGTGGCTGTCATCCTCGTGCAGCGTCAGCGCGCCGGGCAGCGGGTTGAAGAAGCTGGGCCAGCCGGTGCCGCTGTCGAATTTGGCGTCGCTGCGGAACAGCGGCGCGCCGGTGATCGGGTCGACGAAGACGCCGGGACGCTTTTCGTCGAGATGCGAGCCGGTTCCGGGGTATTCGGTGCCTTGTTCGAAGGCGATTTTCTGTTGCGCCGGCGAGAGCAGATGGAAGCCCAGCCATTTCCAGAAGCGTTCGATTTCGCCGTTGTAGCCGGTGTAACGGGAGACTTCCCTGCCCCGCTCGAACAGCACGATGGTCGGCGTGGCGAACAAGGCTTTTTCCAGCGTCCAGCCCGTCGGCGGCTCGGCGTTCAGAGTGCTGACCACGGCGACCGGCGATTGCCAGCGATTGAGCACGTCGGCGCGAAACTGCTGGCAATAGGCGCAGTCCTCGCCTTCGAACACGACCAGTTGGCGCTGAAAATTTAGCGCCTTGCCGTCGAGCCGCGACGCTTTCGTCGCCGCCAGCGGGCTGCCGAGAGCCGTGGCGGTCGGATATTTGACCCCGGCGCCACCCAGGCCGCAGTAGCCATTCGGGTTTTTTACCAGGTAATCCTGGTGATATTCCTCGGCCCGGAACCAGACTTTCAGGGGCGCGATTTCGGTGGTGATCCGGCCGCGCTCCCGGGCCGATAAAGCCCCCTGGTACACATCCCGCGTCTTGCGGGCAACGGCCAACTGGGCATCGCTGGTGGTGTAAATGGCGCTGCGGTAATTACTGCCGATGTCGTTGCCCTGGCGGTCGCCTTGAGTCGGGTCGTGGTTTTCCCAGAACGCGATCAGCACCTGTTCGAGACTGACCTTGGCCGGGTCGAAGCTGACCTTGACGGCTTCGGCGTGATTGCGCAGCGTGGTCTGGCCCCGCCGCAGCAGCCGTTCATGCGCCACCACCGCCTCGTAGGTGCCGGGCACCTCGCCGTTGGCGTAGCCGCTTTCGACATCGAGCACGCCGGGAATCGCCGCCATGCGCTTTTCCGCGCCCCAGAAACAGCCCATGCCGAGGACGATGGATTCGACCTTCGCCGGCTCGGCGGCAGACAAAAAACTGGAGGAAATAACCAAGATCAATCCCTGAATCGTTCGCCGAAAAAGCATCGCGGACCTTTCAACGGCGCGTGGAAGACGCCAGCCTGCCGGGTTGTGGACGGCGGGAATCGCCATCAGTTCCCGGAAAAATACGTATCTTTCGGCTGCATGGCTTTGCCAGATGAAAACATCTCGTATAAAATTAGCCACCATACTATATGGTGGAAAATAAATGGAACTGGAGCAAAAATACCTGGCCTTGATGCAAGAGGCGCAGCGACGCCGGATGCCCGATGTCGAAGGCATCCGGCTATGTTTTCAGACACTCTCGCTGGCGGCGGCGATCGACCGCGATTGCGCGGCGCTGCTGGCGCCTCATGGCTTATCCGAAGGCCGCTTCGTGCTGCTGTTCCTGCTCGATGCCGCCGCCGACGGTCTGGCCCCGAATATTCTGGCCGAGCTGGCGGGCGTCACCCGCGCCACGATAACCGGCCTGCTCGATGGTCTGGAGCGCGAGGGGCTGATCGAGCGCCATGCGCATGCCAGCGACCGCCGCGCACTGTGTATCCGCTTGACGCACAAAGGAAAGCGGGTAGCAAAAAATGTATTTGAGCAGCATGGCCGATGGATCGCCAGCCTGTTCGGCGACCTATCCGCGCCGGAACGCAACCAACTGGCGACCCTGCTGGACAAGGTGGCGGGCAAGCTCGGCGGCAATGCACCATGAGCGCCGCCGCCCCGCGCAAAGGCGCGACCCGCGCCGCCGATATTCCAAACGACGTGCTGCAAGCCCTGTCGCATGGCGAGATACCGAGCGCCACCCTGACCGAATGCCTGGCGCTCGATCAGGCCCGGCTGGCGCGTACCGTTTTTCCCGGCCTGTCGCCTCAGGCGCTGCAAGCGATCGATGCCGCCTGCCCGCTTGGCATTCTCAAACGCATGGCCGGCATCGGCGCCGCACTGCTTGCTGAACTCGGCGCGGCCGGCATCGAGCAATGCGCAGCCCATAGTGCAGACACGGTGCGCGGCTGGGCCTGCTTCATGATCGGCGCACAGCCTGAACTGAGTCTGCCCTCGCGGCTGGAGGCGATTCGCCCGCTGGCCGACGACGCCCATTTCGGCGTGCGCGAATGGGCCTGGCTGGCCGTGCGACCACACCTGGCGCGAGAACTGACCGCCGCCATCGCGCTGCTTGCGCTCTGGACAAACACGCCCTCCGAACGCCTGCGCCGCTTTGCCAGCGAAGCCTTGCGCCCGCGCGGCGTGTGGTGCGCCCACATCGCCGTGCTCAAGCGCAAACCCGAACAGGCTCTCCCCATCCTGATGCCGCTACGCGCCGACCCCTCGGCCTACGTGCAGGATTCGGTGGCCAACTGGCTCAACGACGCAGCCAAGGATCAACCCGCCTGGGTCCGCGATCTCTGTGCCGAATGGCGGCAAGACGAACCCGCTGACGCCACCCGCCGCATCTGCCAACGCGCCCTGCGCAACCTCAAATAAAGGAGAAAACCCGTGTCCCGCTATCTCGTCGTCCCTGCAAAATTCACCCAAACGTGCCAACCATCCCGCACGCTGGTTTTGCCCATCCCCAACGCCGTCGCCAGCGCAAATCGAAGCCAGACGAGCGCCTTGAATACGGGCGCAAAAAGACCCT
>Ga0209629_10004129_pt1 | contig 10675 bp, 1 predicted proteins | sample TergutCu122P5_FD_187286 | JGI IMG/M metagenome (GOLD analysis project Ga0209629, IMG submission 187286) | Cubitermes ugandensis P5 segment gut microbial communities from Kakamega Forest, Kenya - Cu122 P5 (SPAdes) (version 2) | ecosystem: Host-associated > Arthropoda: Insects > Digestive system >... | reverse complement strand
TTTTATTTCTAAGCACTTAATCCACCGGGCCACAAGGTTCTGTATTCTACAACGAGCAAAATAGCAAAAATCTTTCCAGGACTTTCTCTCTTACTCGCGTAGTATTTATCTGTTGAGTATTCAGTACTTATTACCAATGGATGTGACTGCTAACACCAGGTCCTTAACTTTTAACATTGTGTTAGTTTGGAAGTTCGGCGTGATGTAACTGTGGCACCTCTCCACTTCTGGATACTAGCATAATGTTACTCATTGCAGTGACTTTCACACATAAAACACTTTATCTCCAGGCTGGAAACTTTGTTTCCTGGGTCAGTCCTGACCCACAGAATGTTATTCGCATTTCAGGAATTTCACATCGAAAATATCACCGAGAGTAAGTGCAAGAAAATTACTGGCTAGGTGATTGAGAATAGATGCGTGCAGTTGAAGACGGTGATCAGGTTTAGACGGAGAAACTGAAGTTTCTGAAGGTCAGTGCAAACACGCGTTTCGTGGGAGCCCACTCAGGGACACGCGAGCCAGTGTTACATCTGTTTAGCATTTAAATATCCCTTACACGCATTTCGGCGACTTTTAAATGTGTCTGTTTACATGTTTATAACGTTAAGAGACTCTAAATAAGTCACTTAATAGAATGGAAGTGGAACTTCTTAAAATGTTACCAAATTACCAAACTTGTATGCCTCTAAATATCACTAAATGGATCTGTTGACTTTACAGAGCCTCTAAACAGAAATATGTAAAGTTAAAAGGAGTAATAAATGTAAGACAATGACGTTAACTGCCTCTAAAATCTAGCTAAATTTTAGAAACCTTCCGTAACGATTTAATTCCACACAAACACAACACTTGAACACCTTTCGTTCACATAGTTACTTTCGTACAGCATGTTCGGTCGTTCCATTCGGTCACCTTCAGGCGGAAGACTGGAGTCTATAAATGGAAAAGTAGGCTCGGGAAGAGACAAATGGTTCCATTCGGCCATCATCAGGTGGAAAGTATGCTATGGAAGAGGAATGCCTATTCCGTAGCATACTTTTCCATTTTTGTACTTGCGTTTTCTCCCTGATGATGGTCGAATGGAACGAAGGTAGCATGTTGTAGAGAAGTAAATAAATGAACGTACGGTGTCCTTAAGTTGTGTTTGTGTGTATTTAAATCGCTACTGGTTGACTAGCAGAATGGGTCGATGTTACCTAAATTTGGAAACTTTATTTTAACCCTCAAAAGCAGAAATTTTGATATGTACCGCCTCCCATGACCTTCATTAATCTGTAAGATGTCACAGAATGTGTTTATGTTTCCTGTAATTCTCAAGACAAATAGTGATTCTTTTCATAAACAGCAAGAAGTTGAATTTTATACTAATTAATGTTTATAATCAGAAACATTTCAGGCTTTTGAGCATTAATAATCTTTTTCTGCTTACGAATGTTCCTGGAGATTTAGGGTGTCCTTAACAATTATGTGTCAATATAAGCTAGATCTATATCTTAATTCATATTTCTAGTTCTTGATTGTCTAGGAAGTACATAACTTACAAATGTCGAGAAAGTTTGTACACCCTAAGGTTTTGCACTTGATTACAGAAGCGTCAAGCTCGAATCTCGACCAGTATATCGGGTATACTGCCTGAGGTTTCTGTGGTTTTCTCAGTTACTCCAGGGAAATACTAAATGGATTCTAATAATTTACATTTTATCAGTCACCATTCACCCTATGAACTACATTATTTAGTCGGATGCTGAATTTTGTGGCTTTGTTGCCAGCAAAGGAGACTTTTCCAGTGATAGTTCCGTTATAGAACTCACGGCAGTGTGTTTAAGCTTTGTCGCGCGTTGCCATGACGACTGATGTCTGACCTAGAACGATGCGACTTGGTACAGAAGAGGAATCCTGTAATAAAAAGTGGCCATCGCGTCCAATTAAACCGCCGTGCGTTTGCTATCCTAACGGTAATGCTGCATTCCAAGCGGAGGCCAGCCGTTAATACATAGTCACCACATTTCGTTATAAAACTCTTCCGTCATGGCCAGAAATTGACCAGCATGTTGATATCACTCTTTACTGGTTGTACAGCTATCGCAGTTACTGCATTACGCAATTGTCGTGGCATATTGCTGTGTACAGTCTTTCTGTAAACCCGTGGGTCACGAAGAATTAAGAGGTCTTGTGTGGAAGAAGTGAGTTTTATATTTAGTAGGTAGGATAGAAGAGCTGACATGATGAGTAAATTCCCAATAATAAATATGGAGCTTTGGTTATAAGTAAAGAGTCCGCAAAAGGATCACAAATAAAATATTACGACGCATTGCTTCCACAAAATTTGATAAATTTTAATCTCATCGCCTTTCCAAATTCTGTAATCCAATCTCACAATGTCGCCTCAAACAGTAGCTGCTCTCCTAATCTCCCATGTGCCGCGCCTAAAACTTTCTTTCTGCAAGTTCCTTATATTTTCTCGCTTCTACCTTATTACGGTCTTGTTCACAATCTCTAGAATTTGACGTACATTTTTAATTCTGTTCTACACCAAAGCATCTGTTCCAGTACTTGTTTAAACCTGCAAATCCTGAAGCTGCTTTTTACATTTATAAGAACTGCTGCGTTATAAATGGCTGCAGATAGTTACGATTATTATTATTATTAAGTCGACTATAATAATAATAATAATAATAGTAATAATAATAATAATATCTCGCAGTAAGTGCATCTTATACATCCCCAAAACAATATTGCTTGGAATATATCATGTTTTCCGTAAATTTCTCAATCGTGACGCACAGTTATTGGCAAAATTTGTGCTCATCTTAATATAACATGTCATAGCCAGTGTAATAGTTGAGGACCATGTCTGATGATGATGATAATGTTGACGATGATGATGAATTATAGCCTTAGGAACAAGCTGTGTTTTGCCCGACGAATACAGTGCGGGACTAAGGGATTTACTTTGTCGTCTTTACCATGGCTCTCTCTGCAGTGTTATAACCAAGTCTCACAAGCACGGAGCCAAATTCATCTGTCGTAAAGGCAGCCACAACGTCAAGCAAACCTCTATCCGTCGTCTTAGAATGCTCTGAATTTTACCCCCATCACCAAACGTTATGATCAAGTGAACATCAATCCCGCATAGTAATCTCGAGGTCCCCGTATCGAATATCGGCCCCCAGGTTCGCTTTTCTGACTGAGATTTGTCATGGATTTCCTCAGTCCATTCTGGTGGATTGGCACCTTGAAAAATGAGGTCATGACTGCATTCTACCTCGTCCTTTACAATCCACTGTCCTTAGAAGAATACTGTCGTCTGGGATGTGACGCCATTTCAAGGTAAAGCAAACCCTGTACAGGCCTGGAAAGGTCCTGAGGGTTCCAGGAGGTTAAAGCTCCTAGATTTCATAACAGTCGGAACATGAAGGTGGTAAGCTTGTCAGCCCTAAACATCGGTCGCATTTAACCCCCAGGGAATGTCCGTGGTACTCATTTCTGTTAGAGGCTGAGTCGACCCCTGGGACACGGTGAGGCCAGAAGGATTATGTCAACGATAAATTCCAAGTACACCATCGGGAATCAAAACCGCGACCTTTCGACTTGTAGCGCAGTGCCTCAAACAACTGCACCGCCGCTTGCCCCCACTCAACCTTGTTCTTTACAATTCACTCTTAGACTGTCCTTAGAAGACTGCTGTCTTCTGGGATGTGACACCGTGAGCTGTAGAGAAATCTGCCAACATTTTAGAGTAAGCTGCTGCCCCATCTTCAGGGTAAATTAAAAGAAATTATATGGCGTCGTACTCCAGAAGATAGTTTTCTTTGCTGTCACCACCACGAGAATTTAAAATATCATTTCCAAACATTCGACACACATTTTTCTGAGTTATTGATCTGGCAGTTAAATGAGCAGTAATTCAAATTTACCCTAATAATCTGTACATGTCGTGGTTCTTGCGCACAGGAATAACTCTATTTGCCTTTATAATTACGTAATAAAACTAATGATACATACAATATTTAATCTCATCTGTCATCAGTAGTGACAAGTTCATCTCGAATTAGCTCTCAGTAGCAGAAAAACTTGGTAGCGAGAGATGGAAAAGTCCAAGGCCATTAAACGCTTCCTTTTATGTTTTCTTTATCCACGAGCACACGTTCATTGTGCGCGGAATATCCAATCTTGTTGCGAGCCATGTCCGTTGCCATGGGAACGGTTCCAGCTTTTGTTTTCTGCAAATGTAACTCCCACACTATGCTGAAATTGCCATGACATTAAGATGCATGTTTGCTTTGTTTGTTTGCTTGTTTAAAGATTTGAGGCCGTGTATTCTGGTAGAAAATTACCAACATTTTCAGGGTAGAAGATAGATGCAGTGAGTTCCTTCCGAAGTGTTTAAAAATTTCTGCCAGACTGGACGGTGTCTTATAACAGAATACGGTAAACTGCAGTCACAACTGTGTGAACCACATATCTCGAATATCCTTTATTTTTTGTAAGACTTTTGAAATGATCTCATCTCCTGACCTTGACATCCGGACATTAACCTGGAGCAACTGAGGACGACTACGAGGAATATCAGGCTAGTCACCGAGTAAGTCACTTAACGCAGTACCGATTCTGGCTTAGAGTAAAAGTTGCGGTATCCAACAGTGGATAATCTGGAAAGCTCTGTTAACTGTAAATTAAATTAACAGTGCACCCTTCCATCAGCCGGTAGCCCCCAGCATTGATTCCGAGAGTTCGGACATTAAGGACTGGGATTTTGTCTTCCTTTTTTAAGTAGTATATACACCATGATGGGGCGCGTGGTGGCGTAGTGGTTAAGGCACTACGTTACAAACCGGCAGGTCGCGGGTTCGATTCCCATTAGTGTCATTGGAATTTTTCAGTGACATAATCCTTCCCGTCGCACTATGGCCCTGGGGTCGACCCAGCCTCTAATAGAAATAGGTACCAGGTGTATTTTCTGGGGGTAAAGGCGACCGATGCGTAAGGCTGACAACCTTACCACCATCCTGTGCCTTTGTCATAAAATCTGGGAACCTTAACTTCCTGGAACCCTCTGGGTCACTCCAGGCCTGTAACGGGACTGCTTTACCTCTTACCTTTTATACACCATGATACTCAGTTGTGACTAGAAGGGAATGGAAAGTGCAGCAGGGAAAACAAGACAGGATATAAAATAACAAATTACATGGTTAGGTCTGTCCGTGAGGTTGCTATATACACTAGGGCACCTATTAGGTAGGCTGTAACTTTCTAATATCCGGAAAATTACGAGATCCGGCAACCCTTTGATTATAGTAGTGATGAATATCACTACTTCCACTGTATTTGGAACGTTCCTCTTTCGAATTTCGGCAGGTACGAGCAATATGACTGATAATTCTCGTGGATTTCCTCGGTCATTCCCTGTAAATGCAGGGATAGTACCGAAGATTAATACATGATTGCTTCCTTCCCTATCTTTTCCTATTCATTTACTGGGCCTATTCATTCTGATATCTAGCGCTATGTAGTCTTGGGCACTGACAGCGTCGTTAAACAAACATAAATATCAGGCTATTCGGAAAAAGAATTATCATTGGTCGTCTAAGGGGAACACGACAACAACATACGAATTTATTAGAAATTCCCTTGTATATTCTCTATGTTTTGTTGAATCTTACTTATTTAATGTTGAAGTAACGAACAGTACTGAAAATGGAAGCAGTCTGTTACTCCGAAACATTTGTCAATAACTGACTACAAAAATGTGGCCTAACCCAGAGGAATACAATACGAATGCGCCCGGATATAAGTTTCCGCACATCGTACGAGAAAGCGCTAATGAATAATAAACAGTCAAACCGGTACAGACGTAAAAAAGAAAACAGACATGCACATAAATTAAAGAAACATACGATGGCCCTTAACGAAGTTTGAAACTAAAATTTGCCTCAGGAGAATCAGGATAAGTCGGATTCAAAGAGTTTCGAATACCTGGACTCGTAATACAATGAACTTTAGTGTCTGTTGATGAATGTCATTAAAAAAGCATCGCTTTGCTAGATACGTATATACTGCTTGCTGACGATTTACAACACAGTGGTTAACAGATGCACTGCGTATGTATGGAAATAATCTTCTTTTATTCTGAGAATCTAACGAATCCATAAATATATTGTGTTGGCATGAAGAAGAGGTTTTTAGGATGTTAGAGCAGGCGATACATTACTGTGCCTTGCCAGCAGAACCAGGTGAAATGCGATACCGCTAAGCAACGGATTCCCGCAAGATGGTTCTCATTTGCTTTGTAAAGTTGTGTCGCTGGCAGAACCGTACCGCTATGTCTCTGTGCACAGGAATCCACCACAACCTTCCCATAAAAGTTTCCTTTAATTGTAACACGTCGTTAATATAATCTAAAATTTGTTTTCGTGCGTAAATTCAGCAATGCCAACTGCGCGACACACCATACACGTTCCTTATCACCAAAGTGATATGAGTCTCGAACATGTCGAAAGATAAAGATGTCTAAAGATAAAGGTAATGATGTCTAAAAATAAATATAAAGGTGTCTAAAGATAAAGATAAAGATGTCTAAAGATGAAAATAAAGATGTCTAAAGATAAAAATAAAGATATCTAAAGATAATGATAAAGCCTTCTGCAGTGTGACACCGTGCAGTCTGCCGGCTCGTTACAAAAGCTTCGGAAAAATGTACTTCAGCCTTCTAAAAGGTAAAAAGATAACCACGATGAATACTTATTGTCCCCGTATAGAGGCTGAGAAATACGTAAGATGTTCAAGAGCCATTGACAGAAAGCACGTATTTGCTCCAACGCAGCATTCTGCGGATCGAACTACTGCGAAATCTACACATTACTTTAAAACCACTTTGTTCCACATGTTTTCCTTCTGATATTTATTTTCTATGACCTTTCTTTAAAAGTCAGTGCCCGCCAATTTAGAAACAGCCGTTTCCCGTTGGCTTGCTTGCAGATTAGTTTTCTGTCCGCAGCCTTTCTTTCGAGAGGTTTAAAAGCTTAGTCCAGAAGACGTGAAATTACAGTACTATACACATGATGTGCGTCCGCTGACACCAGGTTAGTTGCGATTCCCAGCCGACGAAACCCCTTTAACTAGAAAACTTTGATAGCTGAATCGAATCTACATTTTATTTACAACTTTAAAGTTATCTCCCGTCATTTCCTAATTTGCTGGAGTGGTGCTCTCTCTTACACCTAATATTTATGTAAAATATGCCTAATTTTCTCCGATCAATAATTTTGGTGTACCCCACAGTATTATTTATTATTAAACTCTTCTTTCCCACACATTTTGTACCTTCATCCCTTCATCTCCTTATATCTACATTCCTAGTTTCCTTACGTGCCTCATTCTTATATCGTGACGTGGAGGCTGCATCTTCTTCTAAAACGTCGGTATATGTATATCAGACTAAAAGGCGTCACGTGCCTGACTATCAAAATCTTCATTGTTACCGCATAGAGAACCTCAATCGTCGCTTAGCCTCAAGCCTCTTGTCACTCACTGTCAGCAAACTGAAAAGTATTGTTGAACCACAAAACTTGCATGACAAAGGATTCACATTCTATCGTTACGCATGTTTTGTAGCGGTTAGTGGTCGGTTTTATTCAGAAACAGTAATGAAATATGGCAGTGGATGGTACCTACACATCAAGAGTTGACACAGTCTCGAATTTCAAAGAAAATGCCTCTAGATAGCAGCACCGCTTTTTCGAGCAAGCTGTCCTGCATAACTGCTCCACGTTCAGAGTGCATATTCAGCACAACCGTGATACCGTAATGTCCCTCAAGGGTTATGATGTACAAGAGTGAATAAGTCTGTGGAAACTATAGTGCGAGATGGGAAATGTCAAATGTTACAGGCAAAATTGCAATGGGCTTTTTAGTAGTGTCACATAGTGAGGAAAAAAATTGTACATGGTTTAGTAACACAAGGACATTTCTTTATCGCGTGGTTAACCCTTAATTAAGGATGGGTTTCATTGTCTTCGCTGTATGATGCAAGATCTTTCTTCAGACGTTCATAATACACGTGTTTTAACCCGTTCATAGAACTCGGGAGGTTCAAAACCACCCATAAAGCAGCCCGAATCGGGGTGCTATCTTGGACCAGCTACGTCCTGTGTAGACTCAGAGATAATTTTCAGTAATAGTTTCTGCTATGCGCATAAGTAACTTGGCTCATAACACAAGGGGGGGGGGGGGGGGAGAGATTGATTAAGGGCATTAGGAACTTTAGTTTATGAAGGAGTCATGTTAGGAAAATAGGAAATATTTGTTTGAACCATTCCTTAATGTACAATAATCTTAGGCAAAGAGCATGTCTTCCTTTTTTAAAAAGGGGGACTAGGGTGCCTCTATCCTACGTCCCGTAAAACACAGGTTTTTCATTTTTCTCCCTTTACACCACCCAAATAACCATTTAGATAATATTTAAACTTTTTTATTTCTCTCGTTTCAACTCAGCAACCATAAAACTATTCTTAGGTATAAAAAAAGTATGAGGAGCTTCTGCCTTCACGCCTTGCAACTCCAAGTTAGGCCTGTGCCTGTACATCTAAGTTGTCTCTAAAATTACCCAACTTTATAATGTGCACTGTCCATCCTTGCAGCCAGATGTGATATCTGGTATGCCTATACAGTATATAGTAAATTTACATAGTTATATATAAGTATACATTTTGTGCTGGAACTGACATTCATTAAGGAATTACATAAATTTTGCGTTATATGTAACAGCTATTAAGTAGTGGGCACTTACACTTGTGAGAGTTATGGACTGGAATAAGGCATTAAATTGCATAATTACTGATTCATTGTAGCCGAGAATATTAAATTTGGCGTGTGGCTTTATATCATACGTTTTGCATTTCTTTCCCTTCTATTAAAAAAAAGAACGCTGCAAAAGAAAGCATTGGACCAGAATAAGAATGAGCATACAATTTATTGTAATTAAGTGACACACCCTGTATTAATTGTATCGAGCTAGGTGGTCGAAGTCATTAGGCCGTGACGTAGCAGAAGGTCAGTTTCTAAGGTTTCCGGTTCGAATCTCCGTCAGAGCATGAGTGTTGTGTGTGATATTAAGTAACAAGTGCCACACGTCACGCTCTTCGGACAGAAAGGCATTAAATTACGGAAGAACTAAGTAAGCAACAACCGTAGACTATGCTGTGTTCACGATCCGTGGAGACACCTGCTTTAATTGCAAGTAATAGTTTATGTTACGCTAGGCGTAGATGGGAGGATAATATTAAAATGCATTTTGAAGAAATGAGAGGGAAGAGTGAGATCTGAATGTGTCTGTCTCCGGACAGGGACCAGTAACGGGCTTTTATGTAAGAGATAATGAGCCTTCTGCTTCCATAAAATGCGGGTATCTAGCGAATTCCAAAATCTGTGTGTCTCAAGATGGAAGCTGCTCTGTGGAATTAGGTGGGTAGTTGATGTTGCAACGAACGCAGGCTAAAAACCGATTGGACTCGCTACTCTCACCGACGTTTCGGAGGTAAATACTGCCCCCATCTTCAGGGTCGAAGAAACCAACTCGGAAGAAGGAGGGGCGAGAAAAAGTGTCGGACGTCTTCCTTAAACAAAAAGGTAAAGGAGTCCCGTAACAGGCCCGGTGTGGCCCAGAGGATTCCAGAAGGTTTAGGCTCCCAGATTTTCATGACATTCGGCAGATGAAGGTGGTGAGGTCGTCACCCCCACGCACCGGCCGCCTTTACTCCCAGGAATGTTCCTGGTACTCATTTTCACTAGGGGCTGAGTCGACCCCAGGGTCATGGTGCGGTCGGAAGGAAATATGTCACTGAAAAATCCAGTAACACCACCAGAAATTGATCCCGGGACGGTCTGACTAGTAGCGCAGCGCCTTAACAACTACGCCACCCCAGGCCCCTTCCTTAAACAAAACCGACATTAATTTGTAATTTGACTGATGACCTGATACCTCAGAGTCCACCGCCAGACACTCATTTCAGTCACTTGGCCATGAAGTCGGTACTCTTGAAAAAAAAGGTGATGCAACAGAAAACGTTTTAGTTCCTCGCTGCTGCCACTGTGGGGAATACCGCATGTTGACATACGATACCTTGTAGTTCGCTCGGGGGTTGAAGAACAAGCAGCAGGTTCCTCCAAATTGTTTCTCTTATCTACCCAATTACAAGGCGTCGCAAGGCAGCAGGCCGTAATCTTCAACATTATTTCAGTCTCACAGTTGTTCAGGAGCGTGACTCAAAGGAAAGTTACTTATTCACGTAAAAGGAATTGACTTTAAAGCTGACTCTTAACTACATCTGTCGCTGACGCAGGGTCTAACTGCGTGAGATAGAGTACAGTACATAAGTAATTTCAGTAATGCTTTTCAGAGATCGGCTCTGAGAGAATTAAATATTTTTCTTAACCCTTTAAGGCCGAGCGGTAACTATATGTACCACTGGCTTTAGAACTAAAAATTGTGTATTTTGATGTAGAATACATCTATGGTTTCGTTTGATGGGGGGTCTGCAAGCAAAGTCGATGACGTCACAGCCTTACCGAGCCGTCACAAGATGGCGGATATGTGTTACTATGGCAACGTTATGACAACAACAAGATGGTGGCTATGCGTTACTATTCTACATCTTCAACAGTACAGTCATAG
>Ga0209629_10004128_pt1 | contig 10676 bp, 12 predicted proteins | sample TergutCu122P5_FD_187286 | JGI IMG/M metagenome (GOLD analysis project Ga0209629, IMG submission 187286) | Cubitermes ugandensis P5 segment gut microbial communities from Kakamega Forest, Kenya - Cu122 P5 (SPAdes) (version 2) | ecosystem: Host-associated > Arthropoda: Insects > Digestive system... | reverse complement strand
CCCAAAAAAGTGTGGCTCAGAGAAATCAGGGAGTCTCCTTGTGAATACAACAAACCCAGAGCTGCCTCCTGCAGGTCAAGTGCCTTCTCCACCCGAACCATGAGCTGATGAAGGGCCGTTTACACTGATTTCCCAGCCTGGTATGCATTTTCATTTGGATGTAATAGCATAATAGCCAAAATTTCATCCCTTAAAAATCTATCTAGTAGCCTGTCCATGGTCTTAAATAAGAACGATGTGAGACTAATAAGTCTAAAATGTGTAGGTCCACTATAGGGATTCTTACTGTGCTTAGGTATGAACACAAACTTCACCTGGTGCCATATGGCTGGAATATAGCCAGTAACCAGGCAGGCACGAAAGATTTATATCTGTAAGGGACAAGAATCCTCCATCACTCTTGCTACAGGGTCAGGAATATCTCATCCATTCCTGGATGTTTGTATGGGCCAAAAGAATCAATTGCCCTTTCCTCTCTCCTACAAGTGACAACCCTCGCAGCCACCCGCCAGTCCAAACATTTGGCGCAGCGGGCAGTGGCGGGGGCTGCAACATGCTGTATAACAACCGAGTTAGGAAAGTGAGTAACAAGCAAGAGCTCTAAGGTTTCCCCTTCGGATTGCGTATGCCTCACAGAAGGAGCCACGAAAGATCCCAGCTTGATCTTAGGGTCTCTAGAAAGAGCCCTGTGTAACATCACCGACAAGTGAAGGTTATTAACGGAGTTACAGAAAGTCCTCCATGCATCTTTTGAGGCCTTCGTTACCTCCATTCTATATCTCCACTGAGCCTGTCTGTAGAATTTCCAGCCTTGATTAGGGGCATAATGAATAGGTTTTAAGATTGACAATGCTCGATGGATTAAGTCTGTTAGCTTGATAGATATTGTCATTGATGTGAATATTACATGCAGTCACCATTGTAATGTAAATGTATGTTAATATTGCTCCATGTTTTATTTTTGTGTTTCTGAAGTATTTGATCAGTGCTCAAGATTCACACTGATGACCCCTAGCAATGTCTTGTACATATGGCATTATTCTTGGCAGAAAAAATTTGAGCAAAATATTTCTTGTCATTCATTAAACTGATATGGCTGAATAATTCTTCAGTCACTTTTATCATCTGTCTGATAGGAAAACAGGGTAATAAATTTTATTAATTAATTTTACCTCTTCAGCATTTACATTATTTGTTGCTGAAATGGCTACAACTTTTGCATCTTACATTGATCGGAATATCTTCATTCAACATTACTTTGTATGCGTTCCAATTTAGCACGCTTCTTTTGATCTGCAAAATTTCAGAACTTGTCATAACAAGGTTTATGCTGCTAATGTGTGTAATACCTGAACTGTACAGAGTTGAGATTTCTTATTTCTGTCTAATATTTTCTGTAGCTGTAGCGTTGATCCTGTTGTCATGTACATTCTGTGTATCTGCAAATCTGCCAGATTGTATTGTTGAGACTTAGGTATTTGGATATATAAAACTTAATCCAATGACATTATTATTGAGAATTTTATGGTTTTCACAGTAGTGTAATCAAGGGTGGTGCTGTATTTTGTGACACTGAATGTTGGGTGAGTTGTTCCTGGGTTTTCAAAGGAATGTGCCACCTTCATGTTCATGCATTCCATGCCCTTTGAAAACTCTGGATGTACTTATCCAGCTTGCAGGATATAGAATCTTTATCATGGTTTTTGGTTTGAAAGAATCCTCCCTTACTAATTCTTTGTTGAAGTCTGCAATATTCAGCTCTCTTAATTGCTGGTATGGGTCTGTTATGCATAGACAAATGTGGACCCCACAGTTGATATTCACATCTTTTTCATAGAGAAAAGTATAATGTTTTGTAGGTTCAGTACGTTTCATAGGCCATCTGACTTCAAGTACTATTAAATTTGCGTGCAAGAGTCATCATCGACCGTGACCACTAATTTCTTGGTATTCCAAGTTCAAATCCTGTCAGTCGTTTCCCATCACCTATATAATTCCAAAAGATTTTTCCCTATTCCACTGCCCATGTCCCAGGTGTGTTGAGATTGTCCACATTTGTCTAGACTAGCCCTGGGGCCCACCCAGCCTCTTGTATTCCTGATACCAGGTCTCTTTCCTGTGGTAAAGCAGCTGGAGCGAGATTATCACCCCTGCCATACAGGGCAAGTACTTTCCGTATCTGCAGTTTATCTTCTCCATCCAAAAATTGAAGATGTTTCATGCTGTGGAAAAGACTGTTGATGTGGCTTCTGTACTGTGTTACTTGTTACTGTCCCATACAAACATTCACAAGCAGATGTATGCCTGTATACAAATTCACTCTACTTCAGTATAGGCTTAATCTTATTTATTCAAATACCATTTTATTGTCACGTACTGTTTTATGTGAAAATTCATTTCTGCAGGGAGTACAACCTGATTGAACATCTTTTATTCTATTACAGAGAGTTTTTGTTCCTGAAGGAGCGGATTTTGGTTCCAGGACGCATATGGGCCATATGGCTGAACGACAGATTAACTGTGCACAACAGAAAACTTATAAACATCTATGCATCAATAGTGTGGAGCACCAGTCTACATGTGATGTGTGTGAGAAGTGTTGCAAGTTGCCCAGTTCTTCGAAGGTACATGTATGCATACATACAAGGGAGCAGCCGTTTACATGTAATGTACGTAAGAAAACCTTCAGTCAGTCAGGTGCCTTGAAGTCGCATCAAAATACTCATAGTGGGAAGCAGCCGCATAAATGTGATGTATGTAAAAAATCCTTTATTCATTCCAGTCTCTTGAAGATTCATCTACGAATTCATACTAGTGAGCAACCATTTACCTGTGGTGTGTGTAAGAAATCTTTCAATCGGTCTAGTGCCTTCAAGATACATCAAATCACACATACTGAGGAGCGGCCGTTTACATGTGAAGTATGTAAGAAATCTTTCAAATGGTTAGGTAGCTTGAAGGCGCATGTAAACGCTCATACAGGGCATCGGCTTCATACATGTGACATATGTAAGAAATCCTTTATTCATTTCAGTCTCTTGAAGGTGCATCTACGAATTCATACTGGTGAGCATCCGTTTATGTGTGATATATGTAAGAAACCTTTCATTCAATCAGGTGCCTTGAAGAGGCATCTACGTACTCATACTGCGCAGCGTCTGTTTGCATGTGACATTTGTAAGAAATCTTTCAAACATTCAGATGCCTTGAAGATGCATCTACACACTCATACAGGGCAGCGTCCATTTATGTGTGATAAGTGTTCAAAAGCATTCACTAATCACGGTGACTTGCAGAAGCATTTACGTATTCATACAGGGGAGCGACCGTTTACATGTGATATATGTAAGAAATCTTTCAGTCAGTCAGGTGTCTTGAAGAGGCATCTACGTACTCATACTGGGCTGCGTCCATTTGCATGTGACATTTGTGAGAAATCTTTCAAACAGTCAGGTGCCTTGATGGCGCATCTACGCACTCATACAGGGCAGCGGCCATTTACATGTGATGTATGTAAGAAGTCTTTCAGTCAGGCAGGTTCCTTGAAGTATCATCAGATGACTCATACTGGGGAGCGACCGTTTACCTGTGATATATGTAAGAAATCTTTCCAGCGTTCAGGTACCTTGAAGTTGCATCAACGTACTCATACAGGGCAGCGTCCATTTATGTGTGATAAATGTTCAAAAGCATTCACTGATCGCGGTGACTTGCAGAAGCATTTACGTATTCATACAGGGGAGCGGCCGTTTATGTGTGATATATGTAAGAAATCTTTCAGTCAGTCAGGTGTCTTGAAGAGGCATCTACGTACTCATACTGGGCTGCGTCCATTTGCATGTGACATTTGTGAGAAATCTTTCAAACAGTCAGGTTCCTTGATGGCGCATCTACGCACTCATACAGGGCAGCGGCCATTTACATGTGATATATGTAAAAAAACTTTCAAGTTGCTTAAAGCCTTAAAAGTGCATCTAGTCACTCATACATAGGAGTGGCCGTTTTCCTGTGATAAATGAGCGCTGTGTGGAAAATTCCCGAACTTTTTATCAAAACTTTATTTCATTTACCTAGGAGTTATTTGACCATGTCTCTTTCAAGTTAGTTTCCCCCAAACCTAATACACTGCTCCCAGCATTCTCCCTGTTTTGGGAGCATTGCTGGAATGCTTTTTGTGGAAAAGCACCCAGCTTCGTTAGTGAATTTTCTTGGATGTTGTCATCATACTCTATATTTGATCTTTCAGTGTGAATTTAAAGTTTGGGCTCTAAAGGAAGTCTATTGGTGCGAGATGTGATTAGCAAGGGGGGTTGTGGGATGAGTGTGTCAGCTTTGAGATAAAGTTGCGATTAATTAGAGGGGAATGAATGTGCAGTTTCTTTTTTCTGTTGGAGCATCCCTTTTTTTCTGCCTCCTTAAATTGGGCCTTTTACCTTTCACTGCCTCTTGCAGGCATTTAATCACTTCAAGATAGTACTGTTTGTTGACATTACGACATTACAGCTATCAGGTGAAAATTCATGGTGAACAACACCTCCATAAACAAACTAATACAACAGTCAACATCACATTCACATTTTACTGAACTTGACGTGGCTTTTCGGTTCTGACAGAGGTTTTTGAGACCCATTGTTAAGAGTGATTTTTTTTGTTTTGACATCATATTCATAAACCCATTTCTCTTTACCAATAATGACTTTTTTTACATAAATTTGCATCATTGTTTGCACACTCAATATGTTCTTGACTGACTTCAAGGCACTTTGTTTTTGCTCTTCACTCAGCAGACGTGGCACAGGTTTGGCTGCTATATGCCTCATACCCAAATTTTCATTTAAAATCTCCCAACACGATTTTTTCAAAATGCCAGCTTCATCAGGTACTTCCTGCACTGTCAATCGTCTATATGAATGGACAACTTCACAGACTTTTTCGACATGTCGTTCATTTTTTGACATATATTTTTGTCCACAGTGTGGAGAATTTTCAATCAAATTTCTGCCATCTGTATCCATCTGTACCACCTATATGTTTGAGGTCAGCTTGTGGATTTATTATCAAAAACTTTCTGTAACATTTCAGGTGTCTATGAAAAAGTTTCCCTAATTTAAAACGAAATTTGATAGAAACAACCACTCTTGACTATTGGACATTCTGAAACATCAGAAAAATCTCTGTACACACCAAACACTTGTTTTGTATGGCAGACACTTCACGAAGACTAAATGAGATACAACGATGCGACTTTTGTCAAGTGACACACGTAAGTAACTGCTAGGATGCACTACTTGCCAGATGTAATAATAATAATAATAATAATAATATTATTATTATTATTATTATTATTATTATTATTATTATTATTAACTGCAATTGGGTTGACACCCAGTGGCAGTGGTTATTTTACATGTACACAAATATGAAAAAAAGTAACTAGGAAATTTAAGGCAGGAGGGCTACATGAGAAGCATGTAGTAGCAACTTGGAAACTTGGGAACCATCTCAGCAATCACTTATAGACACAGGGAAACCAAGAAAAACCTGTGTCGAGGTAGCCGGTCACAGGACCTTTCGGATACCGACTTCTAGCCAGCAGTCCAGCATCTGAAGTAATAATGACATTACACACGTAGTACAACAAATACACATAAGGTACAACAAATACATATAAGGTACAACAAATACATATAAGGTACAACAAATACACATAAGATGACAACAATACACTCAAGACAAATACAGTTAACAAAAATGCACATAAGAAAAACATAGAAAGTACTGTATATAGTTTCTAATATTTTTCCCACCATACTGCACACACGTTTTTACCCCAGTTCTTTGCTTCTCACCACTTTACCACCCATATACACCCTTCCCATTACACCCCACTTTCACCCCTTCCCTACACTGCACTTCACTACACTTTTCAATGATTTTCCGCACACTTTATTTTTCTTTAACTCACCTCAATAATTGCTTTCCTTCCCCTCTTTTTGAAGGTATTTAGTTTACAGGCAAGAGTTCCTAACACTTCTGCAGGTAGCTGGTTCCAGTCTTGAATGGTCCTTTTCACAAAGGAATATTTCCCTCTATCCGTTCTTTGCTTCCTACACCTAATTTCCGTTCATGATCTACCCTGCTCAAATAGTGTGGCCATTGTAATCTGTCACCTGTAGCCTTCCACGCCCATTCTCCAGAGTACACTTTGAAGAGAGCACATATGCATGATAACTTCCTACGCAACGCCAAAGTTTCCCAGTTGGAACTGTTCATATGATGTGCAAATTTGGCTGCTTTCTTTTGCACCCTGTAACACAGTTACTTGTCCCTCCCTGCATGGTTCCCAGCATGGAGCCACATATTCAAGTATCGGACGTACTAGTGACATGTAGGCTAAACTTCTGGTATTACTATTTCCCTTTTTGAGTATTTGCATTGTGAAATGTAGTGCCTTCCAGGCCTTTTTCACCATGTAGTTGATTTGATCCACCCAACTTAAGTTGCTGCGTAAGATTATTCCTAGGTACTTACAACTGCTCGCTTCTGGTATTAATGTGTTTGCTAACGAATAATCTAGTGGATCCTTCACCCGGGCTGTCGTGAAGTGAACCGCCTTATTTTTACTTGGATTTATTTTCATTGCATTTTCAACCGCCCATGCCTGTCCAGATCTTTCTGCAACTTTTCTGTCTTCCTTATTTATAATTTTTCTATAAATTACATAGTCATCAGCAAAAAGTCTAATAGTTGACTCATTATTCCTTGAAATATCGTTTACATAGGCTAGGAACAGAAGAGGACCTAATACGCCCCCTTGCAGTACACCTGACGTTACTCTAACTTCCTCTGATAAATGCCCTCCTTCCCTGACTCTCTGTGTGTGACCTAATAGGAATTCCCTTATCCATACAACTACCCTAGAATCCATCCCTGAGTTTGCAATTTTCATAAACAGTCGACCATGAGCAACTAAATCAAAAGCTTTCGAAAAGTCAATTATAATAGCATCAGTCCTGTCTCCATTATCCACAGAGTCCACAATGTCTTGGCATACCGTGACTACTTGACTTTTTAGCACGAATATCCTGGCCTGAAACCATGTTGACCCTTGTATAACCAATTATTTTTATCCCACACTTGCCTTAGATAAGAAGCTATAACGTGTTCCATTTGTTTGCAAACCACCGAGGTTAAGTTAACCTGTCTGTAATTTGTAACTAATGATCGATCACCCCCCTTGCGAATAGGAATCACTGTGGCTTTCTTCCAGTCACCTGGCAGAGTACCATTATTCATTGTTATGTCAAGTAGTCGCGCAAGGTATGGAATCATGCTTCCCCACCCAGTTTTAGAATTTCTCCAGAGAGACAGTCTGGCCCTACCAATTTATTTTTCCCAGTCGCTGCACTCCTTTTCCTAATAATTTTAGTATCAATGGTGAAGGGTTTGCTTGAGATTTTGCGCTGTATATTCAGAATATTACCCTTGCTGCTGAATACTGACAAGTAATAGAAATTTAGAGAATTGGCCTTTTCTGTTGAGTCTGTGATGATCTGTCCATTACACTCTTAGATGGCAGGAATATTTTCCCTATTTCCTTTTCGCCTTTTTACGTATTTGTAGAACTCAGACCAGCATTTGCCCTCTTTGCTTAGTATTGATTTTAAAAATGCCTCTTGTGCAGATTTTTTGGCTGCAAGTAGCTGCTTGGATAGTTGTTTCAGTTCCTCTAGGTAATGTACTCCTAATTTTCTTCTATTACATGCTTTTCTGACCTTTGATTTTAATCATTTAACCTTGTTATAATATTCAGGGTCCGAATTTTTTCTAAGTATTTTACGTGGAACAAATCATTCAATGCACTCGTAAACTGTATTTTTGAAATTATTCCATATCTCCTCCACACAACTGCTGTTGCTTGCCCATACTGCAAATTTGTCACGGAGGAAGGTTTGTAAGCCTAGAACATCTGTTTTGTTGTACACTGGGACTACCCTTTCTACCTGAGGTTCACAGCACTTTCTTCCCACTCTACTTCCAGCATTACTCCATAATGATCACTGATCCCTTGTACTATATTCCTAGAGGTGAACGAACGTTCGGGCCGGACAAGGTAAACATCCAGTAAAGTATCCCCTCGGGTTGGGCTATCTACTAACTGGCTGTAGCCATTTTCCCATACCAAACTATTTATAAGTACCAGAGTTCCACTATTACCACCCACATTTCCATTCCAATCTGTGTAGGGTAAGTTTAAGTCACCCCCAATGATGCTAAGCTTTGTAGAATTCCCTGTGTAACCAATTCGGGTTGCTAATCTTTCTAGAACTCACATGTCCTCATTTGGAGCTCTGTAAATCCCTACAATTTCCCAAGTAAATTTTGGGTCCCTGCCTTTCACTTCAAATGCTATCATCTCAAACTCTTCGTCAGTCCATAGTTCCCTGCAATTGATGTAATTTTTAACACAAATGAACACCAACTCGAGTACACCTATCCCTCCTGAAAGTTATGTAATCATCCCTAAATACTTCGACATTGTTAATTTTCTCACTAAGCCATGACTACGTGCCTATTATGACATCAGGGTTATATGTGTCTATTAAATTCCAAAATTCTAAAAGCTTTTTGCAAATACTCCTACAATTTACCTGCAGCAAAACCAACGGTTTACCCTCAGTCTTGCCCCACTGTCACCGCTACACATTCTTCCTCTGCTTTATCTTCGGTTTCCCTCCGCTCCGGTTTTGCTGTCGCCTCATCCCTCTCAGCCATTTTCCAGGCCTCTGTCATGTGTGCCTGGATTACCATCATCCCCGTCTCCCCAGATGTCCCCTCATTGGATGTTCCTACTGCCATGCATGGTCAATCACCTCTCATCTTCTGTCTTCCGCAGCTGGTACCACATACTCTAGAGTACAGTTGACCTAGATGTCTCGCTCCTCTTTGGTTTATGTGAAGGCCATCTCTACTAATGTCCCAGTCATCCACCCAACTATTTGGATCTACAAAGGTCTCTCCTAGTGTTTTCGCTACCCACTTCAATCTGTCCTTAACTGCTCCAATGCACCGCCATGACACGTCTTCCCTCTGCAACACTCCACTCAAGACCATCCTGGATGCTGAAAACTTAGTCTTTGCTGTATTTACCAGGTCATAAACATCTCCCATTACGAGATTTCCGGTTCTTCTTAAGTCGTTGGTACCTACATGGATAACAACTGAGTCTGGGCTCCCTAGTTCACTTCTTTCAATAACCCTTTGTAGCTGCTCTGTTCTAATGCCCGGAAAGCACACAACCTTCATGTCTGGACATTCAGTTCCAACATTTCATATGATAGTCACACAACACTAAGCATTCTCCACCTTTAAGATGACCCGGCACCGTATCACGCCTACCAACTTCCCTTCCAGCTGCTGCCAATTGTAGCTGTTCTTCCAGTGCCTTGTTTTGCCTTGTTAGGGTGTCAGTTGGATGTAAAGCATTCTGCAGTTTTTCCTCTAGCAGTCTGAGCCTCTCTGATCGACACTTGTCACAAACCCATTTTTTGCTCTCTGCCACTTGAGCTTTAACATTACCACAGCTGTTATGGAACCAACGTCCACACGTGTCACATTGAGTTCCTGATTTCAGATTTCTGTCACATCCACTGCACAACACTCACCTGATTTTCTCAGCCTCCACAAAAGGACCAGGATTTTTCTCCACTCCACCAATTACCAATAGCACCGCCAGAGTTGTTGTGCACAGACCCATAGTCCCCAAGCACAGTATCGCATGTCCATTCCCTTTCACTGTTCGCCTTGAGGTCCTCAAGACACATGAAATCCTCGCCGCCTAGGTACCCACATGCGCCTGGTAGCCTGCCGGGTAGCAACCCATAGTCCCTAAAAACACATCCTCTCCTTACGACCCTTGCGTGCACAGTCACTTTGGCACTCTATTTTAAAAGTTCAGGGTATCCTTCTTATGTAAGAATTCTTTCAGTCATCCCAGTTCTTGGGGGGGGGATCTTTGTTTGCATACTGTTGATCATCATTTGATGTGAGTAATAAATTATTTAGACAGTGGAGCCATTTAAAGATGCATCTGTGTGTTCAACATATTTGACATTGTACTTTTTTGTGATCTGTTTTTATATGTCCGTGAAGGAGCAGGTGTTTATGAATGTTCATCAGCTCAATATGTCCATAATCTTGTAGTTTTTGTAAGTGGTTGCTTATGGACCTGAGTACTCTTAAGAGATGTTCACACTCACATGATTAATGAATGAAGATTTTATTTTATTTCATTGTTGTAAGTGATGTTGTGTAGTGTGATAAGAAATATTCAGTAATAGAGGAAAATGAGTACACACCTATAACATATGAGAAATATATTCAGTTTGCCTGATAAGTTCAAATTAGGTTTTTAAATCCATAATTTAAGTGTGTGGTATTATATTGTGTAATTTGTGGACACAGAGTGGTAAATGTCAGTTTTTGTAGTCCATTTTTCCTCATTATTCAGTGTGTTGAAAAGTTGTTAAACCCATACAAATATATATATAAATATATATATATACAGTAAAATGTCCCTGTAACGAACGCCAGTATAACGAAATGTTCAGAATTGCGAAATTATTTTCAGGTCCCGTCCCTTTTCCCTATTTAATGCGTGTTAAAACATTTCATTT
>Ga0209629_10004127_pt1 | contig 10677 bp, 8 predicted proteins | sample TergutCu122P5_FD_187286 | JGI IMG/M metagenome (GOLD analysis project Ga0209629, IMG submission 187286) | Cubitermes ugandensis P5 segment gut microbial communities from Kakamega Forest, Kenya - Cu122 P5 (SPAdes) (version 2) | ecosystem: Host-associated > Arthropoda: Insects > Digestive system >... | reverse complement strand
TTACTGGGTTGTTAGAATTGATAGTGTCTACTATAGAGGAGAAGTACTTATTGAACTCTTTCGCAATAAGCTGCTGGTTTGTAAAATGAGTACCTTCAACTATTAGTTGTTGAACATCGTTACGAGAATGTTGTTTACCTAATAGCTCATTTATAATGTTCCAGGTGTTCTTGTTTTGTTATATGATTTAGAAATCCTAGTACTAAAGGTCATTCTTTTGGCTTCTTGTATTACTTTCACCAGAATACTGCAGTATTTTTTATAATACTGCTTTAGAGCCGGGTTATTAAGTGATCTGTTTAATAGGAAGAGCTCCCTTTTACGTTTACAGGAGGTTTGAATCCCTACTGTTATCCATCGGTTGCACTTGTTTTAATTTGTAACTCTTGTAAGAGGAAAAGAAGCATAAAAAATTCTTAAGTAGGTATTCAAAAAGGAATTGTACATAAGATTTACATCATCTGTATTGAAAACGTCGGACCAGGATTCATTACTTAAGGTATATGTAAAATCGGATATTGTTTGTTGGTCCACCTTTCTTACAAATTTTGAACCAGGCGACCATCCTGAATACAATGTCTTAAAGGCCAATATCTGGGCATCATGATCTGACAAGCCATTAGGAAAGGGAGTAATCAGATAATCATGAAACGTAGACACGTCAATAAAGACGTTATCAATAGCGGTAGTAGATGTATTGGAGAGCCTGGTAGGAAAGTCAACAATACCTACTAGGTTATATAGGAGTAATAAGTTGTCAAGCTGCTTCCTCTGTTCAGTAACCAGTAGGTAATTAATATTTATATCCCCACAAATAATAATTCCCAAAGATGGGGAATAAACAAATTGAAGGACAGCATCTAGGGTTTCCAAGAAGCGACTGAAATTTCCTGAGGGTGATCTGTATACAGTTAATATACAGAACACTGAGGACTGTACCTCTAGCTTTATACCACAGATCTCAATATCCATTTCCTCACAGTACTTACTTAAGTTAATAGCTGGTAAATACTGTGTCCATAATCTCAGTACAATACTCCAGTAAAATACGTCTTTTACGTTTGTTGTTGATTTTGATTCTCAACCTTTGTTGCTCCTGACACATTTGGGATATTTGTTATTTTTTTCCCTTAGTACATTAGAAATAAAACAGAGAACTAAATTTTGATAAGTGTGGGCTTATTTTTAAATAATCATTTCTTTTATGAAAACATAAATAAACAAAAACTGTTAAAAAAGGCACTATATTCAACATAGACTGTGTTTGATTGAGTAGCATAATCTTATGCACTCAAACACAGATATTTACTGTTTGTGACAGACTGTCAAAAAATGGAGTCTGGCAAGGAGTCGGGTGAGGTTTCTCCAGATCCACTGTTGAAACCCCATAACACCACCATTAACAGTAATGGCTGTTACCAGTGTTACTGATTTTTGCTTGCACATTTCAGATATAAGTTTACTGTCATGCATTGGCTATTAACTACAGTATACTGAGTTACAAATAATATAAGCGACATCAATAATTATTTGATACATAATTCATGTATTTAATTTATATAATGATGATTTTATTCCAATCCTTGAGGCACACTTGGCAAAAGCAATGGTAGACTAGTGTGCTACAGCACACTGGTTGAGAACCACTGGCCAAGTTTGCTGATAATGCTTGATGTACCATAGAAAAAGTGAGTGAGTTGTAATACTTGTAAATACATAATATCATCCATATGCTGCCATACTTTACTGCCTTAGGAATGAGGGAGACTGGTTAGTAAATTCTATCAAATCACTGAAACTTTAAATTATTAAGTGTATGTATGATTTACTGTTTTTCAGGTTCCCACTGATAATCCAGCTGGTGCACTCAGAATGTTGCAGGAAATTACACAGTACACTTAGTTATACAGCAGTATGAAGACTTAGCAAATAACTTCGGAATTTATTAACAAAATACAATTAAAAATAATATTTTTGATTAAGGTAATAATAATAATAATAAAGATGATGATGATGATAATAATAATAGTTGGGCAAAAAGCAGTACTATTACAAATGTGCCATATAGTATGCAAATTCCTAGGGCCTGCCTCTTGATCTTAGGGGATAGGATGAGTTCCTTCCCCTGACTGACAGTAACCCTCTGGGATAGGGTGAAGGTTTCCAAGCAGATAAATGCTGAGAAGTGTGATTTAACACAACAACAACAACAGCAGCAGCAGCAGCAACAACAACAACAACGACGACGATGACAAGAACAACAGCAGCAGCAGCAGCAGCAACAACAACAACAACAACAACAAACAACAACAACACCAACACCAACAACAACAACAACAACAACAACAACAACAACAATAATAATAATAATAATAACGCTCAACAACACTGTGACATATGCAAGGAAATAGGGGTTAAATTAGACAACAAACACTTGTATGACTATTTACCAAAATCAGCAGAAACAAGTTATGAAGGTAAGGTGACCACATTATGGAACCAAAAAGTCCAAACTGACAGAACTGCTCCTAACAATTAACCGGACATCATAATTTGTGATAATAATAAAGGAACATGCATGTTAATAGATGTTGCAATTCCTGGAGAGAGAAATGTGATTGAAAAAAGAGGTGAGAAGATTTTAAAATATAAAGACCTTATAGCAGAAATTTAGTGTATGTGGGATGTTAAAGCAAAAGTGATAGTGGTAATAACAGGGGTGACTGGAACCATTTCAAAATCACTCATACAATACCTGAGCAACATACCAGAAAAGCATGAAATTAAGGAATTACAAAAGCAGCCATATTGGGCACTGCACACATAGTACGGAAAGTGCTAATGTAAAAGTACAAAACACATTTCACAGGCAAAATAACATTACATGTAGCACATTGTAAATACAGAACAGCTGCAACATTATATACCCTAGAAACATGGTTTGTTTCAGGTATATAACTGTAAATACCCTGCATAAAGGTGATAACAAGGATGATGATGATATGTAAGTGAAAATGCTGGAATCAGTAAAAATTTAAATGACAGATTTGAACTCGTTTTTTGTCCATTTGAAGTGGAGGTGAATCATTGTTATTTTTCTTCATTATCATAGCCATGGCTACCACCACCATCACGACCAGTTATAGCTCTTGTTCTTATGTAATATAATTATGATTGTTCTATTTACTGTTTAATGTCCTTGGCATCTTCTTCTTTGTTGAACTCATACAATAGCTAATATATTAATGTAGTACATATGTATAAGAGGTAAAGGTAGAGTTGTGCTTGTACACACCATTAAGGTTTGTAGGAGTAGAGGTACTGCTGCACTCATTCTTACCCTTGGCACTAGGTGGAAGCAAGTCATCAGCTTCACACCCCAGGCAGTTAACTGCTGGGGAACAAGCCCTATAGTATCCTTTGAGTATTAAGATGTGTGTTCCAGAGCTGATGTGGGTGTTCTGAAGAAGAGAAAACCCCCTTGCCCCTGCTAGAAATTGAAATCTGGGTTGTCCAGCCCATAACCCAGTCACTATACTGACTGTGCATTTTGTTGTGTTATTCTGTCATTTGGGATGACTATGCTAAGTTCTGAGAGTCAGTGAACTGCAGCTACTAGCATTGAATTGGATAAATATGTAGTGAACCTATGTGTGCAAGAACCTTTGTGCACCTGCCTTGGTGGAATTACATGTGTGTTATATCCCAGATTTACTCTGCACTGAAGGGGCTTTGTCCTGTCGTCACTTCATTTCCCTGTGAAAGGATGTTTTCAAAGCAGGGCAGATTATTTGTGAAAAGAGTGATGAAATAACTGTAATATGAAATGCTAGTTTTGAATAAGCTAGCAAATTCCCTGATGTATTTAAAACACTGTAAATTTAACCTTGAATCTGTATTAGTAATAAATGATTAACATAATGTAATCATAGGACAGGATGTAAATTGTGTTAATACTACGGACATATGAGTACTGGTATGTAAAATTATACAACCCCATCTGACTATGACAGCAACAAGAACAAATTTTAAGTGACTAAACCTAATGGCTAAATATCACTGGACAAAAAATTTCAAAAATTTTTTGTATCTGTGATGGATATGGATTAAATAAAAAACTAGACATTATTCAGTGGAAAAGAATGTGTTTAGTAGACTTATTCTGTTTAGGGATAATACTTACAACATAAATTGAACATCTGCACAGTCTTTTTCATGTAAGTTCAAAATCATGTAATTATTTTTCGTTTTGCCTGTTGCTTGTATTCCATGGTAGGGGTATCCCTTGCCAAAGTCCAGCAGTAGTCAGCGGGCATAGCACAGTTCCATTTCCCTTGATATCTCTTCCCCATTGAAGAAATGTCTTGATGGAAACATTCTCCGTGTTCATCACTCACTGCACCATAATTCTCTGGGAGAAAATCCATATGCGAGTGAAGGAAGTGTGTTTTTAGTGACATGTTGCAGCCTAATTTCTGGTAGCTCTGCAAAAGGTTGTTTACAAGCTCCTCATAGTTTTGAACACTTCTGTTTCCCAAAAATCCTTTTACTACAAATTTAAAACTGTGTCAAGTTGCCTTTTCTTTGCCTTCAAGGAGCTTGTCGAAGTATTCGTCCTTGATAAGGTCTTGTATTTGTGGACCAATGCAAATACCTTCTTTGAATTTTGCCTCACTTAGTCTGGGGAACTTTTATCGTAAGTAAGTAAAGGCAGCTTCTTCTTGGTTCATGGCCTTTACAAAATTTTTCATCATATCAATCTTTAAATGCAGGGATGGCTACAAAATTTTACTCAGTTCCACTAGTGGTTGATTTTCCACATTCATTATTCCTGGTTTCAGGGATTTTCTGGCATGCCAATCCTTTCTTGAGTGATGAAGAGACTGAGCTCTGCTGTCCCATTCACAAATGAAGCAGCAATATTTTGTGAATCCTTGTTGTGGTCCAAGTAGTAAGGCAACCACTTTTATGTCACCACAGATTTGCCATTTGAATTTATCGTAATTAATGGCTTCCATCAGAATCTCCATGTTCTCATATGACTCCTTATTATGCACTGAATGACCAACAGGAATAGAAGGTAGGGTGTTGCCATTGTGAAGGAGAACTGCTTTGACACTCAACTTAGACGAGTCTATAAAGAGTCGCCAGTCCAGAGGAATGTGATTAATATTCAGTGTTTGCATCAGGACATCAATATCAGTGCAAGCAACAAGACCCCTTTCCATTTTAAAGGACTTAACTAGATCTTCGTGCCTTTTATGATACACAGAAATTCTGACATTTTCTTTCAGAAGGTTCCATTGTTGCAGTCTTGAACCTAACAGTTCAGCCTTATTTTAGGTAAGTCAAGATCCCTAATTAGATCATTTAATTCCTCTTGTGTAATTCGATGGAATTCGTTAAATTGAAGATTAGCAGTAAAATCAGCATCTGTAGATGTTGAAGGGTTGAGGTGTCTTCTCCTGGTTTTCGGTAGGCACGTCATCTGAATCTAAAATATACCACTGCGGTGGTAATGGAACAGGGAGGTCTTCATTGTGGGGTACCGGTCGAATAGCAGACAAAATATTAGGATAACTGACAGTCCTCTTTTTTTCTTTGTAATTCCATGCCGAAGTGGCGGAACTATAAAAAATAGCAATCTGTCAAATGGTTGGTTGGTTCCCTCCATATCATGGGAAGGGTAAAAGGCATTGAACACCCTTTGTTATTTTGCCATTCACATAGAATTGTAGCACAAGAGATACAACATACATAAGGAGCCCATTTTTTGTCTTGGTCTCTGACTTTGCAACCGAAATAGCATTCATAAGCTTTTTTCATCAGTGTTAACGGACGTTTTCATGTTGAAAAATTGACTTCTCCACAAATATAGCAAAAATTTTCTGGGCTATTTACACAGTTTCGTGGCATAGTATAGGAAATGTAACTCACTTTAAAGAAATTACAAGCTTAAAACAAACAAACTTACAAGTAGTCTCACTAACTTCTTCTTTCTATATAAGTTTAACATCAGCCTATTTCTGCTCCACAAGCTATCACCAACAGCCACCTCACTAACTGGCAATGTGCCAGTGTGACCGCCTGGAAGCGCAGTGCTGACACATGTATCCCTTCCCAAGTAACTATTTTACGCATTAAGCCACACTTCATGTATCATGACAATTAAAGCCAAGAACTGAATTTTAAGGCCATATTTGGATTCAGCACATTGAATTGAAGAGGAATCAGCTATTTTGGTTACGGATACATTTTGTGTGTTGAGCAGTGTTATGTGACGATCAGGTCTCTAGCTTACAGTACCCAGTCAAATGATAAGGTGAACAGTTGAAATTAATTCTTCAACAAGAGGACCTGTTCACATTAATCAGATCTCAGTAAAGGCTCATTTTACCTACCCCAAATGCTGCATGCAATTGACTATGATGTGCTGCTGAACTGGGTGGTTGTGTTAGGTTGTTGACTGTACATAGCTCTAAGTAGTATTAATTACAATGCTGGTGATTAAGGATCATAGTTGTGACCAAACAAAAATATTTGGAGCAATGAGGCCTAAGCATTTGATTATATGTCTAATGTTTGCATGGAGTCCCAAAGGGTTCAGCTCTTGGACCATTATTGTTTTTAATATATATTAATGATCTTTCCAAAAGTGTATCTGACGAATCCAGTCCAATCTTATTTGCCGATGATACAAGCTTTATTATTGCAAATCGTGATGAGACTGAATTTAAGTTCAAAACTAATGCGATATTTAATGAAATAAATAAATGGTTCCATAGCAATTTGTTAATGTTAAACTATGATAAAACATAATTTTTGCAATTTTTAACTAAAACTGATAATGAAATTAATACACAAGTATAATTTGGTAACAGAAAAATTGCTACTGCGCAAAGTTTAAAATTTTTGGGGCTAACCATTGACACTACTTTGACCTGGAAGCATCATTTTGGTGAACTAACAACTAGAATGAATAAGGCTTGTTATGCCATCAGATCGATTAAGCCATTTATGTCCCTTGATGTACTGAGAAGTACATAGTTTTCGTATGCTCACTCAATTATATCTTATGGGATTATATTTTGGGGGAATTCATCTTATAGTGACAACATATTTAAAATTCAGAAAAGAATAATCAGAATAATTATGAATTCAAGTAGGAATGCCTCTTGTCGGCAACTATTTAAGAACTGAAATATCCTTCCAATTCAGTCCCAATATATATATATATATTCAATACTTTTATTAGTTACTAAAAATAAAGACCAATTTCTGTCTAACTCACAAGTACATAAAATCAACACAAGGCAAACTTTTGATATGTACATACCTACAGCAAACTTGACAATATTGCAAAAGGGCATCTATTACTCAGTAATTAAGATTTACAATCATCTACCAACAGCCATCAAAGATTTATCTGATGATAAGAATAAATTTAAGCTAGCCTTAAAAAGATACCTCCTATATAATTCCTTTCACAGTCTGGAGGAATACTTTAATACATTATTCACTATAATAGTAACCTTATTCATATTATTACTTATACTTACTTCAATCATAGTACTTTAATTGTTAATGTAGCTATCCTATGATGCTACAATAAGGCACAACTTATATACACTTGCTTTATTTATTATGCTGAATGTATAAATGACTAGTTCCACATCTGTATAAGATCAATGGAATGTGAAATAAATGAATGAATGAACTACCATGTGCTGCTATGTACTAGCTGGTAAGTTAAGTTTTGCTAGAACTCATCAATGTCTGGCCTGATTACACTCATCCATGACACCATGCACCTAAGTAAAATTTCTTTGGATGGAGGAAAGTTTTGTGAGGTTACAATTTGTGTTGTAAATCCTCAGATTTTGTTGTGAGAATTGTGTATTTTGGTCAATGGCACCTGATCCATGGATGGTAATACCAGCGCTACTACTTGTATTTCTGCTGCCTTGTGTGATTTTATTGCAGGAATTTCAGCACAGAAAAGAACTTACACGCGTAATTTCTGGCTTCCGCTGCGAAGTATATGAGAGCCGCACTCTTCTGGGTTATTACGTAGCGAGTAGTGGTAATTCCTTACCGACGTTGCGGGCCAACCTATCGGTCCCATCTTCAAGCGTCAATTAAAGACGGGACCGACAGGTCAAGATTGCATATGGGGCCGATTGGTTGTACCGAAATGTCGGTAAGGAAGTACCACCCCTCGCTGTGCATAAACCCGAGAAGCGCGGTTGGCTGCAGACCTTCACGAATTAGAACTACCGTCCGACTACATCACAACAGCAGTGTCAAATTCGAATGGCCGAATAAAACTTTTGCACAAGCAAATAATAAAATATTTAAAATAAAAAATAATATACAGGCAGTAAATCAATTATATTAGAGCAAACTGTATGAACGGTCGTCATTCAATTTATCGTTTTCTTGGTACAATAACACCAACTACTCAGCGAATGCTGCCCCCTGTCAGCCTGTTCAGAAACATGGTTTTGACATGCGCGTAGTTGATGCGTGTAGGAAATGGGTCGATCATGGCGGCTGTTAGTGTTTTGGGGATCTTGTAGGAATGTGATGCTCTCTCACATTTGCTTTTTGGACTTGACATTGAATTGGAATTATTTTTATATTCTTTAATAGGACGCTCATTAAAGACTTTACCAATGCTGAAGCAATTGCAAATGGGCCTTCGTGCGTTTTTATTACTGGCCTCAAGAGTGTGGACTTGTGTGTGTTTCTTGTTGAAGAAGCAGGTTAGAGCAGTAAGTAACTGAATTATAGTTTGGTTGGGAAGCAACAGAATTTATTACATAGTGGATTGACATTCTGATGTACTGAATTACGATTCAGGCATACTAATCTGACACTGTGCCAGAGTGTAATATACATCATTACGGGAATTTAGCTATAACAAACTTTGTTGTCTGTAGGAATATGAATAGGAATATGGAATAAGTCCAGTGTGTATTAGTTATTTATTTGTGGCAGAAGTTCCAGAATTCGTTTGAAAGTGAAATCTCTTGTGGCTGTTGTCACTGAAATGTAAATTGTATGAACTGTGTTTTTGGTTTGATAGCATTTACTTAGACATCTAAACCTATTAGCAGTGTTTGTTTTCTGTGTTAATGTGCCTGATGTTTCATTTATCTGATATATATGTACTTGTACCACCTGTCCATTGACCATGTGATAGGCTACAGAATTTTTGGCGGCATTGACTCTGTAATTTTTGAAACACTAGTGAGGTAAAAAATTCTTTACATGAACAACAGCAGCAAAATTTTGGTTCATGTAGTCATCTCTTTTAGTGGTAGCTTAATTGCTATGATTAATTTTGGCATAATTATATAGAAGTTTATGTTTATTCAGCACGTTCAAGATAACACTAAGGGATCCTTCTTTGTTTTAACTTGGCAAGGAGAAATAGTCAAAGCGAGAATAATGGCATTGTTAGATGGACGGTAACGCAGAACTGATTACATAATGCGGTTAAAAAAACCTTACTGCTGGTTGACATCTAAACACAGTGCCATTGTAGCACTAGAAATTTATTGCTGCATTTTTGCAATACATTGTATAAATTAGATGTGACATGGTGACCAATTATGTCAGGTAAGACGATTCTTTTTGTCTTGCAACTGGAGGTGAAATTGAATGACAGGTTAGGGGCATGGGATTGTGAGTGGTAAATAAGATCAGAGTACAGAGAGAGGAGTAAACATTCTCCTTATTATGAAACCATTCTCTAGACTGATGTCGTGCATCATAACACATATCATAGTTGACTTGTTACATTAAAACTGTTGGTATTGGTGTCCTAATCATCTGAACTCAACTGTTGTTTGTCAGGAAAACAATTCACATTTCTGAGTCTGCATTGCTGTTGGTTACTTTTCCATAAGTTGGTTGTAACTTCTCATTATTGAAGGGTCTTTTGCATAAATTTGCCATAGACACATTCAACTGTGACTAAAATTTGTATATGGATATTCCAAAACGTGTGTATAGAATGTTTGTCATGGGACATATGATAAGGATTTTAGTACTGACTTTAGTCAAGTATGTAGAAAATGAAAGTTTATGAAAGAGCGGGTAACTTCGTAACACATTAAACTCTTATTATATTTAATTTTGACAAAACCTATTTTATGCATTTCGTGACAAAACCCAAGCATGCAGTTGATTGGCAGATTAGCTACAAAGCAGACATTATTAGTGCCACCAATACCACAAGTTTCCTAGGTCTTTCCTTAGACAGCTCGTTGACATGGAAAATGCATATTGATCACTTAAGCTCCAAACTCAACTCTGCATGCTATCTAATTAGAACACTGAGGTCAGTTATTTCTAGCAAAAACCTGAGAACAATTTATTTTTCTTATGTACATTCAATTATGGTATATGGAATAATTTTTTGGGGTAACTTGCCCCCTAGTGATATCATTTCAAATTGCAAAAGAGGATAATAAGAATTATGATGAATATTAATAAGAGACAATCATGTCGTGAATTGTTTAAAAGATTGAGCATTCTCCCCTTACATTCTCAGCATATATGGTCACTATCACTATTCGTAGTCAAGAATATGGACAAATTTAAATCTAACTCCGAAATTCACTCCATTAATACCCGTCATGGATCTGACTTATTCCTGCCTACAGCAAG
>Ga0209629_10004126_pt1 | contig 10677 bp, 5 predicted proteins | sample TergutCu122P5_FD_187286 | JGI IMG/M metagenome (GOLD analysis project Ga0209629, IMG submission 187286) | Cubitermes ugandensis P5 segment gut microbial communities from Kakamega Forest, Kenya - Cu122 P5 (SPAdes) (version 2) | ecosystem: Host-associated > Arthropoda: Insects > Digestive system >... | reverse complement strand
ATATGGCTAAATTAACAAGTAACTGACTAAGGTGTGGCTACTGGATCCCAAACAAGTTCTAAATACAAACAATACAAACAAAAAGCTGAAAAGAAAAACTGAGGTCAAGGTCAGAACAGGCTAGGAAAGGTGTCACACAGAACAGGGGTAGAAGGTGCGATGCGCAAGGTGGCAACATCTGAGGAGGAGGAGGAGGAGGAGAAAAGAGGGAAGAAGAGGATTTGGGAGCAGAAAATTCTTATCAATATAAGTGCATTCTGCACAGATGGGCTAGTCTGTATCACACAAATTTTATAATTCTATCCTGACAAACTCTCACATTGGCAATTCCTCTCCCCCTCTCTCTTTTTGCTAATACCAAACATACAACAGATGGCCAATAAATGAAAATTTCACGCAACCTGAATAGCGAGTGTCATTCGATGTGATGAGTAATGCCTTTTCCTGAAATCATGAACTGCTTCATATAGGTCATCATCACCTATATTATCTCTTAATGTTATCAAGTTGCCCCATTCAAATTTTCTTGCAGGATTATCAGAATGAGCCAAACAACAAAGGAATCGCTGCCTGCGGCTTTCATCTGATGTCACGACCCTTTGGAACTCTGTAACAATATGTAAGAATATAGAATTTTAATAAAAAGTTCATCATGACATATGTATACACTTCCCTACTTCCCATTCAGCTGACCTCCAAGGTTCATGTCACAAACTGGCCACCTTACAATAAGGCACAGTTTTATAAAATGGTGATGTCTCTGCATCTACGCCACCAAACTTTTACAACAAAACACCTAGTCACAATATACAGTGATATCATTCAACAGTTTCAATAATTGCTTTTTTTTAAACCTCTGTAACTGACATCTGCAGCAGATTACTGACAGAAACAAACATTACTGCATATATGACACAAGCTACAGCTCTAGAATACAAAGTCCTCAAGTAATAAAACCTCAAATTTGTGCTAACACCTCACAAGTGGAAAGTGCAATGACTTCAATGAAAACTTTACTATAAATGATCATGAAATTTTGCAGCCTGTTTTCAAGATAGGAGATGAACAGCTTTCTTGTTTCATATGGCTGTATATTCTCCAAACTGATTTTCTAGTACTCACCTGCCAACATCTAAAACTAGACAAATTTTCCTTTTGTACTTGTCAGTGCTGTTCCCTATCTAAACCTGTTGTAACAGATTACTCTTTACGATGATCCACAATATCAAAGACCAGGGGTAAACCTATAGCCACAGAGTATAAATACCAAACTAACATCACCATGGCTTGAATTTCTAATGTTTCACATGGTCATTTAATTCACTAATGAGAACCAGATTTTTAAAAGTGCCTCTGCTTATCTCTACACCAACATGTCAATATTCAATAGATATCATTCTTTACTATCCAGCATCCATTACTTTGGTACTGGTGTATTCACTCTTATAAGAAAATTCATTTATATCCAGGTTTGAAGAATGCCAGAAACTTGTGACTACAAATGCACATTCCATTTCTTAGAACACATTACTGTGTTGTTACATTCTATGAACACTGTTGCCTAGGTCAACTTCTCCTTCAGACACTAGCCTGTTGACTTAAATGGGAAAGATTTCATTCAAAGCTGTTGAGGTAGAAAGCTGGAGAGTTACACGTGTCAACACACTTCACAGGACAGGGTAGCACATGGCTTTGAATCCAAAGAGACAAAGACTAAACAGATACGATACTCTGGAGTTCATACCTGATACAGACTCTGACAAGGAGGAGGAGGAGGAAGTGCTCAAACACCTAGTTACACCCCACCGAAGGGTACGTAAATGGGCATGACAGACAAACCAGACACACAGGGGTTTCCATGAACACAGGAAGATGAAAAGTTCTGACAGTGATGAGACATAATCCCATATGCAATGCCAGGTGTATAATGTGTGTGTGTGTGTATGTGTGTGACAACTGACAGGTACAACAAACACCAACATTAAGCAGTTCTATGGTAGTAAGAATATAAATGTATTACGCACAACATACACAAAATCTTCATTTACACATTTCTTGTCAACAAAACCACATTTTATATCTTCAAAATCAGACCACAGTAATATCAATATCAGGTTCCAAGGATTACATAAAAATTAGTTCACCATATAAGAAGCTTCTAACCTACATGTTAAATATCTGAAAAGATATTCCACAATAATAATTCCGTCACCCAGTATACACTCAAGATAAGAAAACTTAAACCCACAAATATACCCTACAAAATCTTCAAAAAGTAAAGTTACACACCAAAATCAAGCACCTTACTTAATATAACCTTAAAATGATGAAGACAGAACTCCAAGCGCTGCAATATCTCCTAATTCATTTACTCCTATAACATAACCTTATACTCGTATATTACTATTACTGTATGTAAAAAATGATACCTTATTTCTTTGTATAAAACTTCATTCTGATAATTTCCTCCCAAGTATTTCGTACAGAGCTGTATTACATGATGTAAAGTATACTAAATCTCTGAAAACAATAAAAAATGTTCTTGTGATTGACAGTCTGTTTCTTTATGCTATATATATTATCATAACAGGATGTTTATACAGGTCAGACACATTTACCAAGAACCTTTTCCAGTACCTGGCATCACTGACTCTGAAATCTTTCTCTTTCTGCTGATTATCATTCATTTGGAACATGACACATAAGGCACCCTGAGAGACTACTGGTCTATGACTGAAGAGTTCGTTACACTCTTTTAAAGCAAAACCATGACCTTTGACAGGTTCCTACACAAACTTTGTTACCTCCACTTTTCAAAGAGCCATAATACTGCTGACACTACTGATCCAAATTTTGATCATCTTTGGAAGCCAAGACATATTACTGACATGCTGTACAGTTCTTACTCAAAATATCATGACCTTTCTGAACATCTGGCTGTGAATGAGGTAACAGTCCCTTTCAAAGAAAGGATAACTTTCTTACAGTACACACCCACCACAAACACTGATGAATAAAAGTCTACAAACCATCGGATATGAGTCGGTACCTATGTATGATATCGTTTTCTACTTAGGGAAGGAGAAGACATGTGTGATTGTAGATATGACAGCAGCTCAAGTGACTGTCAGACACTTGACAAGGTGGAGGGACAAGAAAGTAACTCCTTTCACTGCCTAACAAAGAGGACAACCAACTGCTGCAGGGCAGTGACCTAAGAAAAAGGGAATTCCACAGGAATCACTGCCACAGAACAAGTGACCAAAACAAAGGTATTCTATCTAGGCCTCTACAGCTGCTATGTGAATAGATAAATGACAAGTAAATGTACCTCCCATATGCATGATACACCAGCAAATGGTTAACTTCTGTGATGAATGTGGAAATGCAATAATCCAGTTACCTTACAGGACTGCAACAAACACATGGAGTATGCTGACTTAGAGGACAGGAAGATCAGCAGTTATTCAATACCATATTGGAGATAAAAGTAGAAATTTTTGTTTTTAATTTACAGACATGACAACTCTAAGCAGCTTCCTCTCAACACCACGTAGGAACAAGATGACTCACAAAGACTTGTGTCTTGTCCTTGTGCATAACCTGATTGAAAGGGCTGGGATCATCTTGCAGTAAAATACAGCATTCAATGGTCAATTCAATCCTCCAAGCCGTACGGACATTCCCTGACTTACGCAATTTAAAGTTACACAATTTCAGACTTAAGCAACTTTAAAAAAGTAAGAAAGAAAGAAAAGAATAACATTTTGAAATGCATGCTGAATTTTTCCTTCCAGAAATGAAAGCGTAATGAGAAGAAGGTGGCAGACAAATACTGCTGGGCAATAACACAGGCAGTAGGGCTGTCATGCTGTGACCAATCAGATTCCAGTGTGTTGGATTTCAGCTTTTAACTGGACTCCTCTGTATATACATACATACCATATGTACACTCAATTTAAACTTGTGTTGGACCTTCTGGAACATGACTATTGTGTAAGTCAGGGGTGTCTGCATTGCCAAACTTGTTCTACATGAGTAAAAAATAAACTACAATAAAGCAAAATAGAATAAGATTTGGGTCCAGTGCAAGACATGTAATGTGGGCCAGCATTAGTATGTAAGTATTTTGAAGACTACTACACAACACTCCATCTGTGATGTAACAGTGGCAATGTCAGGCATTTCAGATTATAAGACGTCTCATCAAACGGGTACCTCACACTTAACATTTCTTTCTTTATAAATCACTAGGATAATGGGTACTACACAGTAAAGTCTAGCAACAGTTAGCCATTTAAAGATAAAGAGCAGACTGCTTTATTTAAACACCCAGTTCGTACCGCGCAGTAAACACTTTTCGTCTCGGTTGTAAAAACCAATCAGCTTATGGTGTATCGAGCAGAAGTCGCTGTTTGTTCTCAGATAAATACAAAACACCTAATTACAGTGTGGGCAGAGCGCACAATTCTTGAATGTTCAACCTGTTGGTGCATCACATAACCAGCAGGCTTTAATAGGTTAAAGAGTGTTTGCTGCCCTCACCTGAATCAATGGCTTCTCTCTCACGTGTCATGGCTTCCCTTTTCATCAGTGGTGATATGAAGAACTGAGAAAACTTATCAACAGTTTCTCTGAGATACTTTTCTTGGCATTCAAAATAGAATGTTGTGTATTCAGATTCTGTTGTAGCATTGTCAGAACCTCCTCTATTCTATTCAAAAAAGGCAACACAAATATAACTTTAATAAGCTGTGAGCTAAAATTACAAATACAGTAGACTCCCCATTTAAGATTTTTTTTGTGGGGAGATAAGCTTTTTACACCTTAATGAGAAAAATTTTAAGTGGGGGTTGTATCACAAGCAAATAGAAAATTACTACCGTGATTACATAAACAGTGGATGCACTGTAAATTTGAACCTAGTAATGTTCTCCTTCAAACAATTTTGTACTCATATTTTTATATTTATGTTATGGGACAAAATAAAAAAAATATCAGTAGCAAAGAAACTAAGTTTCATTATCAATGCACAAGACATTCTGCGAGTCCGTTTTTCTGTCAGCATGAAGTAACAATATATTACTACAGCAGTGTGTAATCGATTCTGACATCAATTCACTTTCATAGCCTACAATCATGGTTTTCTTCATGCAGCAGATACTCCACAGATGTAAACACAAACCCTAAAATGAGGCTCCAAAAGGGTGTAGGGGCTCAATTTTCATGTCTTAAATGCAGGAAAAACCTAAAACTGAGAACTCTTAAAACTGAAAAATAATTATCCATTTCTTATATGGGGTTGTGGCTGGGGGAAGAAAAAAAACTACAATGTGTGAAAATCTTAAATCAAGAAACCTTAAACTGGGTAGGTATTGTCTGTATTACAATATTCAGACCCATTTCTGATGTAAACTGCAACCACTAAATGGTGAACAGATTGATGTATGTAAAATAATAACAACAGGGTCACAACCTCACAAATAAAACACTAATAACATTGCACAGCTAGCCTGAAATTAACAAACATCACTGGCAAAAACATACAATTACATAAAAGTTATACCTTCACTTGCAAAAGCTGCTGAATAAAAAGGAAGTGCAAAAGGAATAAACAAAATTAGGAAGGATGCAGGTGACCACACATATGACATAACAGCTGCTCACCCTAATGAATGCTTCAAAGTCATTTTCCTTTGGGTACTTTTCACTGCCCATGAATACCATGTGTTCCAGGAAGTGAGCCATTCCTTGTATTGGCCATGGGTCACTGAAACTTCCCACCCCTACACAAAGTCCAACAGCAGCCTGTAATTGTAACATGTTTTTATACATCTAGCAAGCATATATGAGTATCAACAGCAAATTTAAGTACTGGAGATTATGGTACAGAGCAATTACGTAATTTGATGTCACATTTATTTTTTGTTATACTGTTACAACTGTAATGGTAATTTAAGTAAAGTAAGTTCAACAAGTCAACACACCATTTTGAACACTTCAAAGCTCCCTACTGCAAAAATTGCTCTTTATGACTTTTACTCTTAATCCCCAACATGTTAGAATTATTACAGAACATGAAAATGTAAGTGAGCAAGCCAAATGAAGGAAAGGGCACAGAGAGTTAGGAAGAAAATGGAGAAATATTGTAATAGGGGCCAAAAGATCAATTACTGAATTGTAAATACATAAACAGTTAATGTAACGGATGTGTGGGGCAGAAACCCTGGTTTTTTTTTAGTGTTTGCCATCCCAAAGCGTTTTGACATATATAAAACACACAAATGTCAGTATATAACACAACAATTTATTTTATATACTTTAAAATAGTATATCATCAGGGCGACATATTTCGACCTTCACCGGGTCATCCTCAGGCCCTCAAAGAAAACAGATATCCAAGACTACACAGATTTTTTACAAAACGCATTGTGGGATCCCAAATGCTCACAGAATGTATTAAAGGTACTGTACAAATTGTAGAACACATGTGTTTGTAAATATCTGTACAACAACTGTCAACATTAAAATGTTAAAATGATAACATAATGTATTGAACTGTATAAAAGTCTTATAAAAGGTTTTGGTTTTATATTATTTTCTGAATCGTGAACTTCTTAAATGTGACCTCCTTTTGTCAGCGGTATGTCAGCTGGAGACTATTTTTCTTGGTGGTAAAGCGATGGGAAGATGTTTCACTGTTGTGACAATATGTATACTTGGGGGTTGTCACACATTTTTGCAGACTAAATAGTCTATGTCGATCTCTGCAGTGTTGAATATGGTTATAATATTATGAAGGTCGATGTATTCTGTGGTGTAGGAAACACATTTTTGTACTGTTTACTTACTGTGTATGCAGGCGTTGTTGTCTTGTCCTGGGTAAGTGGTTAATCTTTCCAGTGTATGATGGTATTGATTTTCTGTGGACCTCAATGGTAAGGGTGAATGACCTTACCATTGAGGTCCACAGAAAATCAATACCATCGTACACTGGAAAGATTAACCGCTTACCCAGGACAAGACAACAACGCCTGCATACCCAAGATCGACATAGACTATTTAGTATGCAAAAACGTGTGACAACTCCCAAGCATACACAATGTCACAAGAGTGAAACATCTTCCCATCGCTTCACCGCCGAGAAAAACAGTCTCCAGCTCATGTACCGCTAACAAAAAGAGATCACATCTGAGAAGTTCACGATTCAAAAAATAAAACCAAAACCAAAATTTTTTTATAAGACTTTTATACAGTTCAATATATAATACTATCATTTTAACATTTTAATGTTACAGCTGTTGCACAGATATTTACAAACACATGTGTTCTACAATTTATACAGTACCTTTAAAACATTCTGTGAGCATCTGGGATCCCATAATGCATTTTTGTAAAAAATCTATGTAGTCTTGGATCCGTTTTCTTTGAGGGCCTGAGGATGACCCAGTGAAGGTCTAAACATGTCACCCTGATTATATATTATTTTAAAGTATACAAAATAAATTGTTGTGTTATAGACTGACATATTTGTGTGTTCTATATAGAAACCCTGGTGTTAAGGTCACAGCCCTTGTAATATACACTTGAAATTGCAAATAAATGTTTCTGTTACAACTGAACAGATACTCTGCAGGGTTGCAAATGCACCTCACAACCAGACCAGTCTTCTACATCACAGTGAATTTAATCAGTTTTATTTATTCACTGATGGTTTATTTAATGTTTCTATCAATATATCAGATAACACACTGTAGAATGACAGGACAATTTATATATAATGATATGTCTGGAGTGACTGCAGAAAACCATGAAACCTTAGCAAAGCTGGTCTCTGAGTGAACACTTTGATCCTGGACACCTCCTCAGTAAGAAGAATGTCATTAAATTTCAAGTTTGGTTTTAATTAAATTCTCACATCAAATTCATGTTCTCCCAGTATTTCTCACTGCTCTGTAATGTAACTGAATAAAGTATCCAAGAATATTCTTCATGTTGAAACTAGATGTTATGACAGATGAGGTCTGAGGTTGTCACTGCCATGAAAATTAAGATTAGGACCTTTTGGACTAAGATATCATGTAGATGTGTAGGCGGTTACCAGCACTTCACAGAAACATGCCATGTCCAGCTTTGGGCAGCAAGTTTGGCCAGAAAGTTGGACAGAACTACTCAGCATCACAAGTCAGCACACCATATTCCATATATTACTGTAATTATCACAAGTGATTCATCACACCAACTGAATTCAAATAACAAATACTTATTCAGTAGCCAGAGTAGCTCAGTCAGTATAGCAACTAGATATAGGTTGGACAGTCTGGGGTTCAAGTCATAATACAGGCAAGAGATTTTTCTATTCTCCAAAACCTCCAGACTGACTCTGGGAACCACACAACCCTATATTCAGTGGGCACTGGCATATGTCCTGGGGGTAAAGAAGCCAGGGTGTGAAAACCAACTAGTGCCAAGGTTAAAAATGTGTGGAGCTATACCTCTACTCCCCCTGTACTTTATCTTTAACAAATACTTGCTCTACAAACATTTTCTAAATTAATGTTCACTCAGTGATATGAACAGAAATTTGTTCAGGCCTTCATGGGATACAGCACATACAACATACATTCAGATGCATTCACATCAGTAAATATATACTACTTTACCTTACTTTCGATTGTTCAGTCAGAAACATCACAGAATCTGGGTCTAGTATCAATTCTACAATACTGTCTTTCTTTAGCCCCTCTTTTAACATTTATTAACACAAATAGACACCTTTAAAGTAACAGCAGTCAGAGCCTTCAAAAGAATTTGTGAAGGGACAGACTGTTCTCAAGTCCCACAAAGAAACCAAAGTCATAAAATCTGACCCACAGCCCTAAAACTGTATGACCAGTAATGTACAGACCCCGTCAAAACTGTCTCACATATTTTGAAGAAAACAAGGCAATTTCTTTTATGGACTGAAGGCAGAAGCATAAAACAACAGAAAATATATGTAAAGAAGCAGTGTGTTAAAGGCCGATACAAACTGAATAATCACACATTTCTATGCAAGTAAATTGATTCATTCTTCAAAAATCAGTTTTTTTTATTGGACCTTCTAACGTTAGAACCCTAATTTATATGATTTATTTCTAAATCACTTCTTCTTCTTAAGGCACTACAATTTCAGGGAAGTTTTGGCCTTCTCAATGAAATTTCTAAATCACTACATTTCTGAAATTTACATGTCCATGCTAAGTGAGAAAAACTCTACCTGGTATGAGATACACTTCGCACTGATACCAGTCAGCTAAGATTACAAGTGCTTACCAATTTCTCCTCCTTTGAAGTAGATTTCCCTGGTCCATGACTGTCCTCTGGCAGGCCAACATCATCACATGAGTCAGCATCAATTTCAGAATCATCTGAGCTAGTCTGATCACTTTCATCTTCACTTGAGGAATCTGTAAACATGATATTATTATATGCAGGCTCAACAACTCTCAGGCAGTACACAACAATCTAATCTTTTATCATGGCATCTCATGTTGAATAATGTTACATCCAAAACTGGCATAAATATTAAACCTTTAATAATAATAATAATAATAATAATAATAATAATAATAATAATAATAATAATAATAATAATAATAATAATCACCACCACCACCACCACCACCACCACCATCCACTTAAATTCAGGCATACCCAGTAACTCTAGACTGAAGTATGACAATGCACAATTGTAAACCACCACCATAATAATCAACAATTTTTCTGATGAATGTTACAGCCAAAATTTGTAATTTTGTTACTCTTTTATGGTCAGTGTGGTCAGCAATTTGCAACCCGCCATCTTATTAAAAAATTTCAGCTCAATTTAGCGTCTGATGGCCCCTACACATGGCTCCCAAATAATGTTAGTCTAGCAAATGCTTTATAAATTTTAATTTCTGTGTACCTTAAAACTGATGCTTTTACATTTGGTTATGGCAGCAACAATTTTGACATGGATAACTAAATTGTTTTTCTTCTGATTATTTTATTCTTCATGACACACTCACTGCATTCTAAGCAGCTAAATACATTAAAATCTTCAAAAATTTTAATCTTGACAGATATTTTACTTCTGACTGCTTTTTTCCTCCTACATGTCATATTTAAGTACCTTCAATATTAATCTCCATAGAATATTTTCAAAAAATGTTGTCTAAAATACAATAAACAGAGTACTGCAATCACCTTAAAACTTTGATGGCAGTATTCCTTGTCTGTAAAACAAATTTTGTCAGTGGTAAAAGACATTTCCTTTTCTGCACTTCATACATATAAAAAACAATAATTTTTATCCACCTCAAATTTGTGAGATAACAGTGTTGTCTCCAGTTACCACTCATTACATTACCTATATAAAAACGAACACTCCAGACATAATAATACCTTTCACTTTATCACTCATACACAGTAAGATCTAACCAGATGTCGCCAGCCTGTTCCTGTGTGTTGGTTACACTGAACTATACCACACATACCATGAGGACCAAACTTTAAGAGAAGCACAGCACAGAATAATATATATATATATATATATATATACTGTGTTAAGTGGGTCCCTGTCACCACGGCATGGCGCGTCCTCAGGTTGCGGATGGAGGAACGGCCTCCGATATGGAGGGTAGCTGCGAATAA
>Ga0209629_10004125_pt1 | contig 10679 bp, 5 predicted proteins | sample TergutCu122P5_FD_187286 | JGI IMG/M metagenome (GOLD analysis project Ga0209629, IMG submission 187286) | Cubitermes ugandensis P5 segment gut microbial communities from Kakamega Forest, Kenya - Cu122 P5 (SPAdes) (version 2) | ecosystem: Host-associated > Arthropoda: Insects > Digestive system >... | reverse complement strand
TCGCTTATGATTCTGTTCAGTAGGATCCTCCGCAACAGCTTGCCGATCGTGTAACGCAGACTTATTGGTTGATATGACTAAGACAACGTAAGGTATTTCCTGGCGTCAGTATGGATATTACTCTAAGCGACTGTTCCTCTTTGTGCATGTATCAAGGTATCGTACCACTATCCTTCGTTTACTCGTCCAGATAATAGAACGCCATTGTCTGGAGGCGGTTCACCTGGGCTTTCAGAGCGGGATACCTGATGACGTGTCACTGCTTCCTTATCTGTTCCTTCAATAGTATATCATACCCAGTATGTACAGACAGAACAGGCAGCAGGTTGCCCACTGGGCGACACTAGGCTGTTCTAATGCCTCAGGTGTTCTGTGTGGCTCTGGACCAGTTCTTCCACGCTTTGGTCGATCGCCGCCACGCTGGAAAGTGTGACTAGCTTTCCATCATACGAGACATCAGCAAGCGGCCAAAACGTGAAAGCGCGGAACAGGATGAAAGAATGTTCTTGACAAACACAATAGAGTGTGTACTACTGGCACAGATACATATGAAATGGCAAACTGTGGAATATACAGCGCCATGAGAGTAACAAAATTATGTGCTCTGAGAGAAATATACGAGTATGACAATGAAATATGCACATACATGATCGGCACCCCTTGCCGGTGACAAAATATGACCGAAAAACGGATTTCCTTGCAGATGATGGATGTAGCCGGATTTGCTTTTCGCTACGAATGGAAACTCATCGGCCAACACCGATTTTACAGACAAACAGACATTTGTAAAATTTAGATGTTACCATGTCGGACAGTGGAACGAGAGTGACTTCTGTTTCATGGTACACGGCAAAGGAAACGGGTAGGGTGGATCGAGGTATGACGCAAAGGTAATCGCGAACGCAGAAGATGACTGCCCACAGCCCCTTTGTGAAAACAAGGTGACCACGACAGGGGCTTGTCAGGTATTGCGGGAGATATCGGGATACACTTCGTGGGAAGCCTAGAATGTGGCCCAGTCCATTCTCTTGATATTGGGGTGGACTTAAGGAATTTCGAAGGATAATATCTGTGCAGTGCCGATGAGATTGACAATTGATTCTTGCTGGGTGCGCAGGACGGCGTCTTTTCTCACCATAATGTCAGTTTCTTCGCAGCGTGGCAATGGAACAGTGGAAAACCGTGGTACGGGGGTCATGTCTCTATTTCAAGCAGCAGTTAACGATTAACCTATTGATGCAGGAGCGAACCTTGCTGTGATCAGCCCGGAAATCCAGTCTTTGTGTTTCGCGGTGAGATCAGACGCTATAAGTTCTCCGTCGAGACAGTGCCGATTCAGGGGGGCGGGCGCAAGATGGTCCGACACGAATTTTGCTGGCCTGTTTGCCGACAGTACATGTATATCAGTGACCTCCTGATGCCTTAGAGCCGACATATTTACGCCCCTGCAGATAGGGATTGTTTGGCCGCTTCCCTGCGCTAGAAGGCTCCGCAGTAAGGCTCTGGCTGGCGGCGTGTCACGTTTTGGCAGTACACTTCGACGCCGTGCTGACCGAGAAAGCGGTACGGTTACAGCTTCCTTTTTCGAACACCGCTAGCAGGCCATTTAGGACAGACAAAATGGCTTTCTACGCGCTTTTTCCTATGACACGAGCTGATACAGTCTGCAAGGAAGGTCATGGCGTTTTGCAGGATAGCTCGTGGAAGAGCCTTCCTCTGCGGGAAAGAAGAGACCAATGTGAGAAGGCATTCCTCAATAAGGAGGTTCCTGAGCAGAATGCTGATCCCCTTCTAGGCGCGACGTACTCAGCCGTGTGGGGGGAGCCTGTCAGCGAGCATGCTAGTGGTTGCTTGCAGTTTTGTCGTAGACCTACCAATTGTAGCAGTTTTACTGTCGGTGGTTACAGGGAGCGCCTGTTGTATGGCACACTTTTTACTGAGAATTTGTTGGATATTCTAACTAACCTCTGATGACGGCCGCCTGTTGTGATAAGGTTCCAGCCGGAACACAATGAGCCGTGTTAGAGCCGCATTGGTTTTGGTGAGCCACGTGGTTGCGAGCCTGTGGTAGCCCAATCGACTTTGTTCTCAGCTTGACGAGGCAATTTTCCTATTGTCAAATCGCACTTTGTTGTCGAATAGGTCAGTCTGCTGCTAGAAGGTGTCTGCTGTGAAGTTGCATGTGATGTACCGCAATGCCGCACACAGGAACAGATTTGTAGGCTTTTGTGACGCTCTCTTTCCAAAGTATAAGTTACTCCTCCATTTAATAGAGCTTTAGCAATATATTACACCATTATGCTCATTATGCTGCCAGTCATTTTCGTTACAGTCAAAGTCTAAAAGACTGTTCACATTTCCGTTTATTACAGTGTCATCGCTTCTTTGTTGTAGTTCATAATTTTCTAATAAAAATTTATTTCACTATATCCATGCCTGATTCCGGATTGTACCTAGCAACGTGTACCTACAGTATGTAGCAAAACGTGGGTAAGTTGCTCACGTGTTGTCTCGTTCCTTACCTTCCTCTTTTCTCCATGGCACACACGGTGCTGGATCAGCTACATTATTTTACTCGTATTGCCTTTCCTGGATTCTGCATCCAGCAATGCTCTACTCAGTCAACAAGATGTCTGTTGCTACGGTCTGCCGGACAGCTGACCGCTGCTCTGTACAAGCCACTCACCTCATGTCACAATCCGACATATTTTATCATATTATTTCCCATGCATGCGTGCTGTGTGTTACTTTCACGTAACCTGCTCAGGCTGAGACCCGCCAGTCCTGCAGTGAAAGGCACATTTTGAGAAACAACTAGCTGCTTGCTTCGTCCTCGGGGTTTCCGCCCTACATTATTTACGGTGGTTATTTTGCGTTCAGTATCAGTCCAGGGTGATTGTTATGTATGGTGACGAGATAAATTCGCAGTTAAGTGGCCCCGGTTGAATTATCCTCAAATTTCGCTTGGTTTGGGTCTTCTTTCTTTCTTGTACATGCTTTATAACCACTGTCACCGGGCGACAGCCCATTTGCAGTTAAATATACTATTATTAACAACGCCCTTTCAGCAGGGATTGTTATGTACAGTCAGTGATTATCTAATGTGTAATCAGAGATTTGCAGTCAGACTGGTTGGATTATGTTAGTGTACTATTCAAATAATGGCTTGGAGGGAGGGTCGAACGCCACAACGGCCCTTAGCCAGAAATTTTGGTCATTGAGCTAACGTTCAGTACGGGAGTTCCTGAATACTAAAATCTAGGCCTACCAACCACCTGACTGTGACGTTGTTCAGTCTCATCACAGCTAGAATGAGCAAAGTACAGAAAATTCCCGTCGGTGTGAGATCGGTTCTCGCACCGAGAATCGTAAAGGGGGTATTTCAGAAGTCCGAAGAAGAACCACTTTCTTAGTGTCGCTGCGGTTCCCGCTGCGGGCAGTATTGTGTCGCTGTTTGGACCGTTGACCTCTGACCAGCTGCTACGTCAGTACACAAGCACAGCTGCGGAAAACCAACTGCCTTGCATCCGTCTTCGAATTCAGCGTGAAACAACAATATTGGTTAGAGGCTGAGTCAATCCCAGAGCCATAGTGCGGCTGGAACGACACCATCGGGATTCGAACCCGCGACCGCAGTGCCACCACGTGTCCCACAGGTGGTTCTGAAAGACTGTTAAACTGCTGCAATACAAACAGAACAGTGTGTGTGTGTGTGTGTGTGTGTGTGTGTGTGTATTTTACCGAAGAGTTTCATGGAGATGTCTGTAGGTTCACAGTACGACAGGAAATTTCTGTGCGACTGTAACACGTCGTGGGAAATTTTGCCTGTACTTCTGTATGTCTGTCTGTCTGTCTGTGTACATCCATTCATTCAGTCACGGATGTAAGCAGACACCGAATAAATTATTGCGCATCCAAATTATTTTTCTAACTTCGGTGTTCAAAACAGGACTTTGGATCTCCTGCTGATCAATGTATGATTTGAACACATCTGCCAAAATCCCCTGTGTTTCATTCAGAGCTACGCCATGACGGCACGTGTGAAGACGCACCCTGTCTGTATGCAGATGAGTCTAGCGATTGTTGAATAGGACAACGGCAGCTCCATTATCGACTTACAGTACGGGATACTCCACACTTGGAGACAACAGTACATCATCCCATATCAGGAGTCGGCCATGTCCTGCAGCTGAGACGCGCTGTGAATTCGCATATGTTCAGTACAAAATACGTTGCTATTACTAACATTTAAAATGTAAATAATAATTCAGTTAGTCACTAACGTTGAGCGACGGGGAATAGTACGAACAGGGACGCCCCAAAAGTTTGCCAACCACAAAAATAAATCAGCCGATCCCGACTCCCAGTCTGGAATTGCGGGTTCGAATCCATTGCTGTCAGGCAGATTTCTCTGCGACTGGCCAAAGCAGATTTCTCTGCGACTGGACAATCCTCGTCCGGAGGATTCCCACGGACTGTGGCGCGATCAGGGGCAAGAGTAACGCTGTACACTGACGGTGGGTAGTTAGATGTCAGAATAAGGAAGACGGAAAGAAAAATACTGTATTTCCCGGCCCATAAGACGCACTTTTTTCCCGAAAAATGTGACCTAAATTCGACCTGCGTCTTATGCGCCGAGGGTAAGTATTATTTCCAAACTTATAAATACTCTTACATCTATTATACAACATCTTTATCGTGAGATAGTGAAAACAGTCATGAAGATGGTTTTAGTGGCAGTGACGACGATTTTCTGGATTTCTTTGATGAATAAATTATATTATGGTTGCTAAATTTGGTAAGTAACAATCCTATTTTCTACCAATAAATTACTAAAATTAAAATACATTCATCGTTATTTTTTTCTAAAATTTCCAACGAAAAAATCACGGTGCGTCTTATGGGCGGGGAAATACGGTAAATCGGAGTTCGTATCTAGAAGAATACACATCCAACAGGCGATTTTTCCATACCGCTGACGTAACTGTGCCTCTGCTACAGATCAGATATCTATCATTATAAGGCAGAAGGTACGCCGGTATCTCACATTAGCAACTGGGCCTTCTTTTCCGTTCGTCCATGGACAGTGACGTAAGAACAGCACGTTAAAGTTATATGAGACAGTGTGACGTATGAACATTCGACCTGTCTTCGTGCGCTAATATAATATCTTGCGAACGACAGGAAATTATGTCGTGTGTAGCCGTATGAGACGTGTTTGTAGTTTGGCATCCAACGATCAGCCGTAAGGAAATTTCCCGTTCAAATCGTTATTAGCCTGCCGTCACTGGAATAATTAGTTAATGTACTGTGCGGACGTTCCACAGAGCATGGCAGTTCTGATGCGACGTGCTCCGCCCCGAGCAGGGTTATCTTCTGTTATCGCGCGCCAGTGTGTACTGGGTGTGTCTTCCATCCACAGTGTGGGGTCTTTGACCTTTACTGAACTAGGCCCGGATGATGTGTGAATGAATGTGTCACTGGTGGAATGATACTTTTTTTCCTCTTGGCGCAACAGCCCCCACTGGGCCAGGGCTTCCTCATTCACGTGGTTTCTAGATCACACCCAACGACGAGCCACACTCGGTAGGACTCCTCTGGACGAGTGATCAGCTCGTCGCAGAGACCTCTACCTAACAACACACAACACTCACAACGAACATCCATGCCCCCTTCAGGATTCGAACCCATAATCTCAGCGGGCGAGCGGCCGCAGACCTACGCCTTAGTCGGACTATGCAGGCGATAAGGATCTTTCCTAACCCCCACTAAGTGTAGAAGGAATCCCTCCTAGCATTTCCATCCACAGCACGTACGGGTATTTAGGGAGTATTAAGCACAAAAAAATTATTTGAAACTTTTCTGGCCCTGGTTCAACAACAGCTGTGTGAAGCCACTGAGAAGCATATCATGTTTCGTTACTGTGAAGATAGTGGTCAGCTGATACGTGTTGGTCACAGCGGTTGTTACTGCCAGATACCACACTTTCCTGACGTAAAACGAACAGCACACAGCTTAGGGGCGACAGTGCTGCCCTCTCGTCGGAATATTTAATCCTCTAAACGACTCGGATAAAATTTAGCATTAGAGAATACTACACCAGAAACTGGCAGTCGATTTCCATGTTTGTGCATTTAACTCTTTGACATGAGGCGCAAATTGAACTGCGTCATGGGTACCATGTCCTGTGGTCTGGTGCAAACTGTAGGTCGTCGAAGGGGTCTCCTTCCTATAGACTGTTACTGTTATTGTTATTATTTGGCCTTGTTATAGCTGTTTGCCATCACCACGTGCCATCTTCGACGTCGCCGCCATATTTCCAAATTTCGGTATGACAGATAAATTCGTACAGCATACGATACATTACAATATTCACATGAATCCCCTGAAGCAAGCGGTCTGAAGAAAAACTGTATTTGATTTCCATATGTCTGTTTATCTAGATTCACTGTGGCAGCCAATTGAGAAATATACAGCATTTCTCATACGTGACACGGATGTAAGTAGCGGCAGAGTTTTTTTTTCTGTAAACCGTGTATTTCATGGAACTGTTTAAAAAAGCAATTCTAGACTGCAAAACGCGCTGTGCGAGGAAAGAGGCTTGCGCTCCCGTTAGTCGCCTGCAGTCACACACGTTGCGTGGCAGCACTGTGGCACTGTTCGAGCAGAAGACGATCGTTCGGCGCGCTTGTCGGTCGGTTGTGGTGCGAAGCATGGAGCAGGTCGCCGTGTGACTGTCAGTGCTGCACTTCGCAGGTTACCCCCCCAACCACTGCTGCTGCACCAGACACTTTACGATTTCTGTTTCGAATCTTGATGTTTTAGTGATATTGTCACATTCATGAGCTTTTGTCATGAATGTGTTTTTGTGATTTGTTAGTCTTGTGTAGATATACGTGTGTAAATGGATCAAGGTCACTGACTGCTGTGACACTCGTGTGTAATGTACAGTAGCTGCCGAGTGAAACAAGTTATTTATTTGCCCGTAACAACTCAAAATTAGCTGTTATAGGACACCATATTAGAAGTGGTTACAAGTTTCTTTTTTTACTTTTTTTTATTTATTTTGAGCTTGCTTCCTCTTTGTGTATTTTACCAAAGCGCTAAGAAAAGCCGTGCCATATATTCCGTGCTTCGGTTGTGCATTTCTTTAGTAGTAAGAGTCACAGGAATATTTTTTGTTGGCTGCTGTACGTCAGAGTATCTCTATCGACACTTCGCCACCCCTATCCGCGACACCTACCCTTTCGTCTGTACATGGAAGCATTTTAGTTGTACTTTTCCTGTTGAGTGGCCAGTGGTTAGCTCGCATGTAGAACAAAACCGCCCCTGGCTTGTTATGCTGTGTTTCATGCAAGGCAATTTCGTCAGCAAATATGATGACGATGACAGTAAGAAACAAAAGCGAGCTCTCAAGAAGAGGTAAGTCAACGTTGTAGCCCCTTTTGGGGGGCTGAAAGTCTAGATGCTGTGTTATGTTAGAGAACAGTGAACGTAAAAATTAAAATTGTCCTTTTGCACGTAAGGTAGGCGTATAGCGGACTGAGATTCAGCGCCATTCATTCTTAACCTCAACACTAGATAGAGGTGAGTTATAAACCCGCGCCCCGTTGGGGCAGTGCAGCGCCAAGCCTCCCTCGGGGCCGGTCTGAACGCTTTGCGCTGTACCGAGAATCGAACATCCATTCATTGGTCGACCGATAACTATATCGACTGAGCTGTCCCGGCTTCCTGTTGTATTAAAATCTGTGTCAAAGATTTACTGCAGTAACTGAAGGCTCAACAATCAAATAAAAAACTTTAATTGGCGACGTCTTTAGTACCACAACCGCAGTTTTCTATGCACTGTTGAATCCTTGCGTGTCCTGTATTCTGTATGTGTTTGAGCTTAACTTCACAGCGATCTCATGTCTCTGGGAAGGTACAACAGATAAAAGTTCTCGCAACATTTTTCACATTCACTTGATTTAAATTTTCAAAAGCAGTGGGTGTAACGCGTGTTGGGGTTAAACAGTTCGGAAAATTAGCGCCTGATTACCCTCGATAACAAACACATCTTTTGTGTTTGCAGTAAATGTGTGGGTTAAATTAAACTGGTGAAAATTTGTTACTTTTCACTTCAATGCGCGATATATTTTTGTGTAAAACGTGACGTGATGTGTGAAAGGTGCTGAACGGTGGGACAGATTTGAACTACGGCGAAATAAGCGCTGCGGTTTTATTGGCCCGTAAACCCTTTTAAATGGAAGTGTGAAGGGGAAGAAATCCGTAACGACCGATGGGCTGTGGTGAAGTGTAAAAAGTACGAGTGTGCTGGAGATCAAACAAGTAGGGGAGGGGGGGGAGCGGCAATGTACGTGCAACATAACATTGAAGCGCGTTCGCGTAACTGTTGTTGCCATGGAAAAACAATAAGTATTAAATATTATGAATGCGTCTACCTTATTGCAGCTTTTTCTGCAATGTTTTATATTGTCACATGTGGCCTGTCTGACTGTACCGTATTTGGCCACGTCATCTCTTAAATGCTACGATTTTCGGGAAAAAGTTATTGAACATAAAATTGTGTTTTGATTTCCTCTACAACTTTTGTCCGAAACATTTATCATTGTAAGAAAAACTGAGTGAGTTATTGCTATATATGTGAACAGGTCTTCATGGAACGTACCTGTGATTCTTGTCAGATTTTAATGAAACTTGAATTTTTTCAACAGATGTTCGAAAAATCCACAAGTCTTAAGTTTCGTAAAAATCCTGTGTACTGGGAACCTATTTGTTGCATGCGGACAGAGTGACAGACGAACGGACAGAAGTGACGAAGCTAATAATAGCTTTCGGAATTTTTTTGTAACGCGCCTAATGGGAAAGATGCGAGACAGACAGTGCATTATGCTGTTCTTCCCTCCGCCTGGTGTGGCGTCACGAATGTAATGAAGATTTGATGTTTGTTATTTGTGACGAGCCTGTGTGAACACTGTTATTTTGATTGGAGTTAATCGTTTCCGATTGCACGTTCATGTTTGTGTCCCCCCCCCGGCACAGTAGCTCCTAGTGGGCCAGAGCGTCCTCGTTATCAAGGCTTCACGATCACACTTAGACACACCGCATTCGGTGGAACTTCTCTGGACGAGGAATCATCCCGAGGAAGAGACCTGTACCCGACAACAGACAACCATTCCCTCGGCGGGATTTGAACCCGCGCTCCCAACAAGTGAACGGTCGAAAGCCGACGCCTTAGACCGGGCGACCACTGGGATCGGCCGCGATAGACTTTCCTGTCACCATTAAGTACACAGCAGGGACATCCCAGCCCGCTACCAGTGCTCTTAGACGGATGTAAGCGGTCGTTATTCTATTCTGTACACTCACTTCCATACACGTGTAGTGGCGAGTTTAATAGTGCGTGGAGCTTCACCGCCTTTGTCTCACACTTCGTGGCAGGACAAATTCTTGTGACAATTCGTTTTTTCCCGTCATTTTAGCAGGTTCCCATTCCTACTGATAGAAATCTGTGGCTGTCAGTTTTATACCCGCAGTCTCCACCATGTACTCTTTGTCTTTCACTTTGCCGACTGTAAATGATACACATTATGAGGCTGCAGTTATGTTTTATGCAGACTTTTTTACGAACTTTTTGCATCTGGACGTGAATTTTATAACGTGAGGTCCTGCTCATAAATCCTTATTTATTTGATGGCTCTGGGTGACAATTGATTCCTGCCGAGACAGGTTTGTGTGAGGGGTTTTCTTATTTATGCTCTCTGATGCGCTCTGTGAACGCCAGGATACCTTAAAATAGGTCACAAGCGCTTCCGTCTCTGGTGGGTCGAACTCACCATTCATAATGATCATTACCACGGACTATAAATAGCTACAGCGTAGGCAGTTACGATACTACGTGTCTCTCATTGTGTGGAACCCGAAGGTTCATCTACCTTTCCCGCCAGGAACGGATTCGTTTTCTAACCGGAGCCAGATGAATCCATTCCACACACCCTCTGTTTGTTTAATGTCTTAACATTGTACTGCCGTGCGTGTGGGCCTTCCAACTTGCCTCTTCCATTGAATTTTCGACGAAGGCTTTGTACGATTTGCCAAAAATACAGCTAACTCTACTCAGTGGGGCAGATTTACCATGTGAAACTGATAGTCGCTCAGCACGTCGACAAACTCCCTGAGTTATGCATTATAATTCAACTTGCTCTCACGTCTTAAATATTACCCTTAAATATCTCTCTCAGCGCCATATTCTCGAACACTCTCGGCATATTTTGTTCCATAAATGGAGGGACAAATTTTCACATTCATACAGAGCAGCAGCAAACTCATTCCTCCATGTGTTTTTATCTTTATGTATTTAGTTAGCGAAAAGAAAGAATAAGACTTTTGGCTGAATGGCAGCAGACATTTCTCGAATTTAACTTGCCTTTAATTTCTTTGTGCCTGCAATTTTGATTTGTTAATATCATTCCTAAGTATTTTAAATTTGCGACATTTTTCAAGAACTCATTTACTGTGTTGTGATGTTATTTCTTCCGAATATCATTCACGAAGGAAGAACATAACAGAGTGTACCTCGAATCAGTGAAAGAGGAAATAGAGTTTGGTGAGGGTCGGTGAGTAGAACGCCAGTTGGGCCGTCGTATCTGCTAGAACGCTCGCACATTTGCTTTATTTCT
>Ga0209629_10004124_pt1 | contig 10680 bp, 6 predicted proteins | sample TergutCu122P5_FD_187286 | JGI IMG/M metagenome (GOLD analysis project Ga0209629, IMG submission 187286) | Cubitermes ugandensis P5 segment gut microbial communities from Kakamega Forest, Kenya - Cu122 P5 (SPAdes) (version 2) | ecosystem: Host-associated > Arthropoda: Insects > Digestive system >... | reverse complement strand
AACTCCCAGACAGGACTGAACAGGTTCTAACCCGAGCAGGAGGGAGGGTGGAGGTTGTGGCTTCACTCTCTCAAGGTCGCACAGCTGCTGCGCAGTACAGCTTGTTTACATACAAATTAGTCCCAGTCATATTTGAACCACCTTGTACTTTAGAATTGTCATTACTGTTTCAGAAGAGTACGAGCCTGGGTAGCATACTACAGGAACTATGCCACTGGCAGGACCACCGTGCGTCCAAATCCTAGCAAGGGAAAGAAATTTTTTCTTCTCCAAAACATCCAGACTGGCTCTGGAGCCTGCCAAGCCCCCTAGTTAATGGGTACCAGGGTACTTGCCTTTGGATAAAGTGGCCAGGGTGTGAAGTCAACCATTCATCCCCATCTAGCACCAAGGTTAATAATGGGTGGAGCCATACATCTACACTCCCTGTATGGCTACATGGCATAGACTTGGATAACTTCACCTTATTTCTTTGACCTTTCTGTTTCAAAGGACTTGAACAGCTTGATACAGCTTAATGACATTACCTTTACAATGGAAATTAAGCAACTCCAAAACAAAACGGATGCCGTTATTTTGTCATGCTCACTGTGCAGGTTTGACTGGTCAGTACGGAAGAGGAATAGGAAATATGTGAAACCTTCTTAGGAAGCCGAACAAAAGAGACAGAAAGGTGGCGGCCAGTATCTCACCTGTTCTGTGGTACACTGTCTCATCTGAGCCCGGGTGGGCAGGGATGCGACGAATGCCGGGTGGATGAAGGCTCAATTCCTCGTACATGTGGCGAGGATGACGGGGATCCCAGGTGGCATGACTGCGGAAGGAGCCTGAATGACCTAACACCGACAAAATGGCCACATGGATAAACAAGCAAAAACAAAATACAAACTAAAAGAAACCTGCCCCAAGGAGAGGCAAATCAAATGTAAAAATAGTAGCAAGCAGGGATGTCAAAATCAACAAGGGTCAGCGTGATCTTGGCAAGCAAGCGTCCTGCATGCAACCGTGGCCACATGACACTTTGTCACTGCCTTGTATGTACACACTTTTATGGAGGTGTGAAGCCCTGTACCTGAGAGTCAAATGATGGAGAAGTTAGAACAAGGGTAAGAATGTTTCAACTGGGACCACATGTCTGTTCTCACACATATGAGATACCTGCAGTACTAAGTTACACAAAATTAGTAGCGACAGACCTTAAAAATATTAAGCACTGGTTGACAGCGCTTTAGTGGACAGTGTACACTTATTAAAGATGACGACACAATATTGATATTCACCATTCCTTACCAGAATTCAAGAATGAATCACAAAAACTGGAATGCGGATCTGGTAGAGAAATAGGTCAGAAACGTGCCTACAAATGTTGTACAAAATATTTTTGTTAAAGCCAAAATACTGAGGCCACAGAAAGAAGTCTCATGGATGACAACCTCCACGTTGTCCCCAAACTATTATGCTTCCCCCTCCACCACACTTCCCAAACTCCCCTCCAATCATCAGACCATTCTCTTCACAGGGTAATTGGTAGTGATTAATCTGCACTAGTGACATGTGCTCTGAACTGGTAATAGTGGCCAGAGGAAGCTGGAGGGGAACACAGGATGAGGCAGAAAGGGGAAGTCTTGTGAGCTGTCATCCACACCACTCATGGAACTTATTCCTTGGCCTCAGTATAACATGGCTAAGGTGCACAATTTTTAAAGTTATGTGTGACAGCTTTCAGATAATGAAGCAAATCCATATTTTGTAACAGACTAGAAACTTAACTTCTGAATATAAATGACACTAGAGTCCATAAAAATTCATGAAACAAGTTGTAGTGCATTATGAGAAATCATCATCACACACTAGAAATAAGCTCTAATGTGTGTTATGTAACTTCCACCAAATTTTGCTTTTCTCTAAACAATTTTCTTGCAAAGTGTATCACACTTCATTTCAAGCCTGTGGTGTATAAAAATCAATTGTGTTTTATACACAATATATAAGGACACCAGACACACACAAGATATCTGACAAAGTGAATACCATATTGTGTGTACCAGTATACACGAAAGGTGGCACAGCACTCTCAAGACTGCTGGTGACTAATACACACAAAATCTGGACTTGGTGGTCAAACATATTTGACACCACAAGAAAAAATTCCTTCTAAACCGCATGACAGAAGTCAACTGACCACAGCACCTTAACCCTCAACAAAACTCAGAAAAGGGCCCTTCATATACCACAAAGTCAGACACTCTGTATGTTCTGCTAGAGTACATGGTCGCAAGACATAACAAAAATTTTGGGGTGCATTTTACGGTGAGGAAAATTCAGAAACAACAGAAATTATGTGACAAGGCAGACTACTGTGTAGTATAATTACTTCTAATTCTGATGTTCCTTTTATAAACATGGAGGAAATGGCATCATGTGTTCTTCACACAATTTTTCACTCCTCAGGTAAGAGGGAACTTGTACCTCAATGTCTCATCATTTTATCCTTCTCTTATATGCTTATTATGGACCATCTTAACTCCAAAAGAATCAATTTTGAACATAAGACAACTCAAAAGACCTGATACGTTGTCCATGAGGCTCAGAATGAGGATCAAAAAGTGGGTCGACCAGTGAAGCACTGTTGTTAAAATAAGCAGCAGCTACTGTATGCATCCATTTGGTGACTTTCTGGGGAAATGTAGCAGGAAGCACCTGTGTCACACTAGGACTACAAAGTAACCAGATGAGCTTTCATTTTCTCCCATCAGTAAACAGAACTAGGGATATTCATGCGAAGTTTATTGACAGATGTCTTTTGGATAATAAAAAGCATAATTTATTGCTCCTATGTATGTTATGAGGGCTGGGGTACAGCAGTCGGTATAGCGACTCACTACGGGCTGGACGGTCCAGGGATCGAAACCCGGTGGGGGCAAGATTTTCTGCACCCATCCAAACCAGCCCTGGGACCCACCCAGCCTCCTATACAGTGGGTATTGGGTGTTTCCCAGGGGTAAAGCAGCCAGGACATGTGGTTGACCACCCACCCCCATCTAGCGCTGAGGTTAAAGAAAGAGTAGAGGTATAACTCTAATCCCCCTCTGGGCCTTCTTGGCCTGTTATAGGGTGAACTTCACCTTTAACTTTACCTTCACCTTTACCTTTACCTTTACCTTCACCTTTACCTTTACCTACAAGTTATCTTTTTGTGAGGCAACCACAACTAAGTTTTTAACAAGGGGTCCTGGACTGCATTAAAGTAACAGCAGATTACAGCAGACATTACTTGAAGAAATAGAAAAGAGATACGAATTCTAACAATCCCTGTTTAGCAGACTGTCATATTAAACCCATAAATTTCCATTTCTCCAGTCACAGTTCTGTATTTAATGCCTCTCACAGTACAATTATCTGCATCACAGACAACACTCTATTTTGGAAATTCACATCTGGGAAATAATGGATTTTTATTTTACCACGATGTCCTGACAGAGTTAGTCACCAGACAAGCTTCGTACGATGTCCACACGAGAATGTTCATGTGCAGTTCCCTAGGAAGTAACCACCTACTTCATGACATAGGAGAAGCTGCCAGTTACTCAGCTGGCTTGAAAATTCCCTGCTGGTATGATTAATCCCAGTTTTCACAAAAGCCAACCAATGAACGCCAGCCTATACAAGTTCACATCTTCAAATTGTAGATGCCTAAGCTCCATTTTAATATTACACTGCACCAGATGTTCCACCTAAATAACTGGAAGGTCCAAGGTTCAAACATAAGCTGTCAGATTGTGTATCACAACAGGGTGGGGGGTTCTTGATTTTCCTCAGTCCCTTCAGACAAATTATGTCATGACCCCTTCCTTCCACATCCTTCCCAGTTCATAATTCACTACTCACTCACCACTATACACACAGAGCTATTGACAACAGTATTAAATGAATCACAAACAAACTGATAATATAAATAAGACTAACAAATGTTGTAGTTAATATTCTAGCGCTCCTGCTTCCTATTCCAAATGTACCACATGCAATTTTTGGTTTGGAAATAGCAGCACATACTTTTCATATATTTCTATTTAAAAAAAAAAAAAAGCACTAGCAACAATGGTATGCTTCTATGGTCTCCAAACTAGACCTCTCTTTCAAATAAAATTTTAAAATTTTGCATGTATTTCTTGTTTACGTCATGCAAAGTAGCTATCCAACGCACTGCATCCTTCTTAACCCTTTCATGCCTAATGTCAGGCAAAAGTGCAATGCAGTGTGGTGCCCAAAATGATGAATGACAGGTACAGCTGACGGCCTATCATGGCCTGCTGCATGTCACACCAGGCATTTAATTCTAGTGCCAAAGAGTTAAACGAATCATTATAACAACATTTGCAGTGACCTGACATGACCAGGTGAACATTATATTCACATGCTAATCCACCCCATCTTGTATTAGGCTCTATTATAAGCACTGAAACCCAGGTTGTGATGTCATTCACAACCCATCCTCTATCACAACCATGGAAACCCAGCCCCAGTTCAAATCTGGGTTGTAATATCACTCACAAATGAACCCTATCACAACCACAGCAACCCTGGCATGACTCATGCAGTCACACCATAGACATTATAAAAGGCAGATATGTGAAGGACACATAATGTAATCTTGACAAGTTCCATTACTTCATCTCATTTAAGCCTAGAATACTTCCCCCAATACGATGTTCTCAAACACCCCCAATTTTCATGAGTAACCACTCCACAACATAACAAGGCTGAATGTAGATGTGGCGACAGATGGCTTGTGTTAGACTGGTGGGTGATATTTGGAATAAAAGGGCCATGCATTTCTTATGGTTAAAAATTTGGAATTCAATACCATCCAAAGAGTGTGCAACAGAACATGCCAGGTCCCATGCACACGCAGTAGATTGTTAAGACATCCTTACTTATGGCTGTACCTCTCTTGATGCGATCACACGTATTGTAGTTGGAGCCTGGCACAGGTGGCAGCTTGCGGTTTGGAGGAGCGATGTAACCAAGTTCATCACGCAGATCTGGGCGCCGCTTATCCATTGTAGAGTTCCCACCAGCTGATTGGTTGTATACAACATCATCTGGAAAGAAAATCATTAAGAAATTTGGTGCCTAGAGTTTTTTATTTGTGACAATATATATATATACAGAGGGATGCAAAAGTAGGTATACAGTTATAAGAGTTATACAGAGTATAGATGTATACCTACTTTTGCACCCCTCTGTGTGTGTGTATATGTATGTATGTATATATATATATATATATATATAGTGGCACAAAGGTCACTTGATACTCCAGCTAACATGTTACACACTCAGTATGAAGTAACTATCAAGACGCCCTGTATACAACACAAATGTAAAAACCCTGAAAATAATGATGACCACTTATAATATATACTGTATTTACTCGAATGCAAAAAGAGGTTCTTTCCTTAAATTGGGTGCTTAAATATGAGAGGTTGTCTTAAATTTGTGTATGACGCGCCGAACCAGACCGCACCAGACTGGATTACTTGCAGTCAGAACATGTGCAGCCAAACCAAGGCCTGCATTGCCAAATCATGTGAGATCTGCGCTCTTCTGAGATATTACGAAGCGCAGTGTGGTAATTCCGTAACAACATTTCGGGACAACATATTGAGCCCATCTCCAAGAATCAATAAATCCAAAAGAGACAACAGAGCATGACCAAAGTTAACTGACACAATCTTCTTTTTTGGGACTTTGTACATCGCCTAATTTTTTTTAACAATCATGACGTTTCAGAAGCCGGCTCTGTTTCTGTTTTCAGACAGAGAAGCACCTAACCTGGTGGACCCTTCGACTGACCTATTCTTAATCACTTGGTACCACAGAAGCGGTAATTTGTCCAGATATGCACCTGAGAACAAATCTGGTCCAGGGGTAATAACAGGAAAATAGCTACTGAAAAATTAAAAATTAACTACAAGATTTGAAAATAAAACTTGGACCAATCCACAAATCAAAAACCATAAACAAAGCCATGAAATCAGACTGACCAGACCACAGACAGGACACAAAAAAACCAGAACACACATATTTAAAATTCTTCACACCACTAGTACCATCTGTGGAGAAAAATGAATCTTTATAGGTTCAAGTATGTTTATAAGCCAAGAAATATAAATGTCATATTTAGTCAGTGTGGATCACAATGGCATGGCAGCACATCTCACCAGCAGTGACCATGAAAGCTTTTAAAAAGTGTTGTATATTCAATGCAGTGGGCGGGACTTACGATATGTTGTGGAATGGCATTGAAGAGGATGTGAAGATGGAGACAGTATGACCATCTCAGATGTTGGTACCTACCTGTCAGACTAAAGCAGTGTTACCAACTTGAAGACCACAATACAAATCTCTCGTAGACATTCACCTTGTATATGTAAAAATGGGGTTTATATTTTTTTTTTAAGTTGTTTATATTGCTTCAGTTGGTTTACTTCAAGAAAATAATACGTGCCTCTCAACAGTGTGATGATGAATACCTGAACACCATAAAACACTTTACCTCTGAGACGGGTCTGTTCAGGTCCACGTGACCGTCGTGAAATAGCCACACAGATCACAACAACACCCACTATGATGACCACAACGGTTGCCCCTATGGGCACAATAATGTTGAGGTCCAACCACTCTGGTAGCCATGGGAAATACTGGTTGACAGATGTGTGGTCTTGCTCCGGAGGTGCAATGGTGCCTACAACATACAGATGTTGCTTACCTTTATGGTGCGTATTCTTGCCGCGAAGGACACAGATCACCACCACAGCTATGATTATCACCAGAATAGCTGCTGCTACTGGCACCACAAGATTCAAATTTGACAGAAAGATGCGAATTGGGGAATTTGCCCCTTGATCAGGGATCTCACGTGCTGGAGCAATAGTACCTGCAACAACAGCGAACCAGAAAATGTGAACATCAGTAGCAAATTTAGAAACGCACTGTGTTGAGGTACTACTGCTCAGCTTGCTGCAAGTACACGTGAGATGCTGTTAACTATATGCAGTTAATTTACCTCATAATTTAGAAACACCCTGTGTTAAGGGTGGGTACATGTCAGGTGGTGTAATGAAGATCCCACTGAAAGACAACAGCCTGGTGAGTGACCACATAAGTCATTCAGAAATAGTGATTATGACTATCACATACTGAAGTCATTTAGGTGGAAAAAATAGTTTCTAAACAAACTGTAAATCATACAGAGTGATAAAAAATTTTTAAAAAGGACCAACAAATGCACTGGAGAATATGAAAGTAATTTTATTACATAATAACCACAAACATGTTTCATCCACTAATGTGGTCATCCTCAGGGTAGGGTAGGGAGAACAAGAATAAAATTACAATTATAATGCATCAGAATGAATCCACAGTTAAAACTGTGGATTGATGGGGATGTCGGTGGTTACAATGTAATAAAATTACCTTCATATACTCGAGTGACCTTGTTGGTCCTTTTTAAAAATATCGAACATCTGATTAATGCACTGAACGCAGAACATATAAAACACATACGGGGCTGTTTTGCTCATCAAAACTTTGCCACCAGATTTCAACCCATGTGACTTTTCCCTATGAGGATATTTCCTGGAAATAAATTGACACTCACTCCAGAACAAATGATGATTTGAAAAGAGGCAACACAGCAAGAGGCATTCTCAATATCTACGGAAACCTTGCAAGCTGCAACCAGAATTTTAAGATATAACTATGATGTATCACCAGAATTTTATCATCCAACTATGACATATCAATTGTTTCACACTGAGTACTGTAATTATTGATTGTAGGGAAATTTAGATGCAAAAATAATGAGCTCTGTACCAATTCAGCCAATTTTATAACAAACATTCTGATACAATAATACTGTCATCAGTTAATAAGAAATCCGAGTGTTTTTATTTAATTCCATTATGCTGTGTGTGCGGGACAGGATACCTCAGTCAGTATAGCGACTCGCTATGGGCTGGACAATCCGGGGATCGAATCCCGGTGGGGATAAGATTTTCTCCACCCGTCTACACCAGCCCTGGGTCCCACCCAGCCTCCTATACCATGGGTACCGGGTCTTTCCCAGGGGTAAAGCAGCCAGGGCGTGGCACTGACCACCCACCTCCAATTAGCACCGAGGTTAAGGAAAGAGTAGAGCTATACCTCTACTCCCCCTCTCAGTCCTCATGGCCTGTTCTAGGGTGAACTTTACCTTTACCTTTTTATGTTGCGTGTTAGTCAGTACTTACAGCAGTAAAATATACAATGGGAACTGTAAACATAAATATGCATCCTAAAAATTAGCCCTAATGGGAATGCAAGACTACAGTACTATAGCTGAGAGTGGATTATGTCTCCAAGTTCTACAGATTATGCATACCATGAGTTACCACAGACTATGACTAAACATTACCTCCAGTTACAGTGAGGGTAGCAAATTCATACTCAGCAACAGCAAACCCAGCATTGTTGTGTGCAGTAACACGTAGATGGTACCAGTTAGCAGGATCCAAGTCCAGTACTACAAAATTACCACCAGGCTTGACATTGTTGGACACCTGATTCCATTCTGTCTGCAGTCTGCAAAAATGTGTGTCAGTAGTTAAGATTCTGCACTCTCCATCAATAACCAAATGTCATAGCTGAATGGTTAGATCTCATGCATCTTATCTGGAGGTACCAGGCCCAGATTTCACCTACAGATGGGCTATTCTGAATAAACAATCTTACACTATTTACTAGAATCTTCAAATGCCAAACAATTCCTCAAAATAGGACACACACACTTCCTCAGACGCTTTTCTCCGACTCTTATAATAACTGACATTTGTCAAAATAATTTATGTACAGGGTAGCACAAAAATATCACTACTATCTCCATATTTAGGTATCTGTTCTTTTGGGATATGTTACTGCATCACTGGGTCTTCAGTTCCCAGTGTTTCAAATCAGTGTGGTGGTCTCAACTTCAAGACTGAAAAGTCAAAGACCCTTGAAGTTCAGACAATTACTTGTCTCAAAACATGAGGAACAAACTCCTAGTGACGTAGAATTGATTCCCAGAAAGAAGGATATGTCATCCATCCTGGTATGAAAGACTTAACACACACACACTTATGGACATTTTACTGAATATAAACATGCAACCACACTGGCGGATACAGTTTACATCCCTCACATCCAAGTAACAAACCTGTTTACCCATAATACAACATAAGACATAAAAGTTAAAAAGAGAAACAACTGTTAGCCATTTTAGAACAAACATAATATTGCAGTACAGTGCACATTTCTTTTACAGATAGGATATGATTGAAAATAAAGTTTCCAGGGAAGTATAGTCCCCTTTCATTACATCGTGTGTGCAGTGACATGAACTAGATTATTGGAAATGAGACCACCGTATTAGTATCCCTCTCCTACTTTTGAAAAGCTGTAGCATTAAAAACACTTACACAGTAGTTACTGTCCCAACACTAAAAAAACACACTTACTTCTTCTTGTGTTCCACAACGAAGTAGAGCATGGGACAGCCACCATCAGACCACGCACTCAAATGCAGTGTGATGCTGTTAGTAGAAACCTCAATAAAGCGGCTTGCTTCTGGGATCACTGGTTTGGAGCCTTTGGTCCGGGTGTTCAGGATGTCTGATGGGTCACCTGTACCAATACTGAAACAGATACACAATTACGTTTATATGCAACAAATGATCATCATAACCATCAACAGCAGACTGCCGGGATGTGACACCATGTAGTTTGGCAGATAGGTACCAAAGTTTCAGAAAAACCTGCGGCTTCTATCTTCAGTGTTACTCCAAAGATAGTGTTCTTCATACATACTGCCATGAGCACTTTAAATCTTCCATCACTCACACTATCTTTCCCAACATGTGTCCAATCTGTCTACATCTTTGGAGGTCACTGCTAGACATTTCTTCCTGTGGGATAATATTCATCGAATGCATTAGTTACAAATGAGGAGGGCTATTATCTCTGTCCACCATATGCTTCATGGCATACAAAGAGATTACTTTACTGTACGTTTACCCATGGGTTGATATTTCACAAATACAAAGGTTGTTTCAAAAAGTCAGGTTCCCTAAGTCATAAAAATTAAATAATAAATCATTACAAAGTTACACATGGCTTGTTTACTCCACTGAAGTATCATTATTCTTCAACACAATCTCTAAGTACACTGATAAGTTTGTCTGATCTTGGCATGAGTTTAAAAATTCTGTCACAGCAGAAATCAGGCTCTTGACAGGCAACAAATCACAGGCCCACCATTTCACTCTTTGAACAAAACACGCTCAAATGCAGTTTGTACCACTGAAACAAAACTTGGGGAGCTGCCAATTCCACAATACTCAGGAAGTGGAAATGGTCATCTCTGAATGGCCACAAAAACAAAAGCCCGATTTCTGCTGCAACAGAATTTTTAAACTCATGTGAAAATTGGAAAAATGCACCAATGTGCTCAGTGATCATGTTGATAAATGATACTTCAGTGAACAATGAGCTACATTTACCTTTGCAATAACTTGTCATTTAATTTTTTGTAAATTCAGGAACCTTACGATTTGAATATAGTTGTGAATCCTAGAGATAATTCCTTCAAAATGTTCCAGTTCC
>Ga0209629_10004123_pt1 | contig 10680 bp, 8 predicted proteins | sample TergutCu122P5_FD_187286 | JGI IMG/M metagenome (GOLD analysis project Ga0209629, IMG submission 187286) | Cubitermes ugandensis P5 segment gut microbial communities from Kakamega Forest, Kenya - Cu122 P5 (SPAdes) (version 2) | ecosystem: Host-associated > Arthropoda: Insects > Digestive system >... | reverse complement strand
TGTCAGCTAACGCCCCGCGGCTTGGCGGTCGGGCGGGGATTCACAAAGGCTTGGACGGGAGGAGAACTTCCAAAATGCCTGTAAAGTGTCCCACGAGCCAACACCCCGCCTGCCGCCAAACCGCTCGTTGTAGGCTGGCCTTTTTGTTATTTGGTAAAGTTAAGATTTGTCGGCTGCTTATTTGCATACTTTGTGTAATCTGTCTGGTCTGTATGCAAATCAGTAGACTTCGTCCCTAAATCTACAACCTCAAACGAAATATCGTCAAACCACACTTTGCCTGTCCCACTTAACAATATTCCAAAATTAAGGGTAGCGCTTTCCTCTGGAACATCCAATATGATTTCATATTTTGTCCAATCAGTACTGCCTTTGATTGGTCTGTTCTGCATATTATCAAAACTCAAGGATTGCCCTGTCCGTTTTGAGTCTACACGAAACCACATACCTGCCCAATCGGACACATCTTTGGATTTGATGAATGCGGTCATTTTAACACGCTTATCCAAATATTCATCTGCAAGACAAGTTTGCATAAGAGTTCCAAATCCTTCGATTGTCTTATCGACTGACTCGAGGAATGCACTGCTGCCTCCTGTTTTGTAAACCGATTTGTCCAAACCGACCTTGTAACTTTTTGGCTTGTTGCCCGCTAAAAACCACCCCTCAATTTTTGAGGATTGTGTTTCGACTTTCGTTTCGTTTTTTGTTGACTGTCCATCGCCACTGCCACACGAAATCATTGCTAAACCGATAGTCACTGCTATCACACTTTTCTTGAAATCTACTTTTGTCATTTTCTTGAATTTATTGATTATTAAAAAATTAAAATAAAACTCTACTTTATCAACCACACTCTCGGATTGTTATTTCTTTTCGGTATGGCTGCTTTTTCAGGACGACGCATGTCGTCGGCTTGCCTACAACGTGGTGGCGGCTTTGCGAGGGCGGGGGGCTCACAAATGTTCGGGCGGGCTACACACTTGAAAATCAGCACAAAAGTTCGAGCGGGCATATACCCCCGCTCTCGCAAAACCGCTCGTTATCGGCTGGCGTTTTATTGTTTTAATTCGTTTATCAATTTGTCTATTTTTTGTAAAATGTCCGTTTGTGTAATATCTTTTTTATTTCCAATCAGATATAAAGTGCTACAAATATCAACAAGTCTGTCTAACAGCGAATTTTCATCTGGCGACCAAGTTTCTCCGATTTTAACTTTTCCATTTTTGTCTGTTGTTGCAAAGTAATACGTTACACCGTCTAATCCATATATTTCTTCATCTGGTTCTTTTGTTTGTTCTGCCAAAAGTTCAAATAATTCTCCAACTTTAAGGTATAAATCATTGTTGATTTCAGCCTTACTCTTTTTCACTTTAACAAACATTCTAATTTTCGCGTACCAATAGTTTGTGGAAAGAGTATTTGACTTAATGTAATATTTGCCTTTTATTTCTTCAACAGAAAAAGCGTATTCTCTCGAAAAAGAAGGCATACAAGTGTAACGAGCATACGGTTTTTTAGAAAGTCCTTTATGAAGCAATGGAAACACATTGTCATAATACTTTTTCAAAACACCTTCGTACTGTTTAAAATCTCTCGCTGGTTTTAAATGTTCTTTTTGTCCAAAACACAGTAATGTCGCTAAAAGAAATGTTAGAATTAATGTTGTTCGTTTCATATCATTTTTGTTCATTTTTTCTACTTTTCAAATTCCGCTTCGGTGTCCCGCTACGCTGTCCGCCGCTTGCCGATAACGTGGTGGCGGCTTCACGCAGGCGGGGGTTCCACAAAGGTTCAGGCGGGCGATAAACTTCCAAATTCCCACAAAACTGTCTGCGGGCATACACCCCCGCTTGCGTGAAACCGCTCGTTAGGCGACGCCCTTTTTTCTTCTTGTTTTCCGTGTTGGATTTTTATCATATTCTTGTTTTAACTTGTAAAGTTCCGTTCCTTCTGTAATTACATCGTCTCTGTAATTAATATAGAATTTTAATAATTCTGCAAATTTAGGATTGTATTTTTCTGTCTGCAAAAAAGCAAATTTGTTTTTATGTATAATCTCTCTTAATTCTTCCGTTTCGTGCTCGTCTAAAACATCAAAAGTTGCTTGCCAACATTGCCACCACGCTTTTTGTGAAATTGGGTAATTTTTTACTTCGCCGAGCCACTCAAAGAAAAAACGATATAAAATCATTGTTTCGGGCATTTCCATAATTTTGAAAAAATTGCTTTCGTTTTTACCAAACGCTTTTTCAAAAAAATCTTCTTCGCTACCAACTTTTCCTTTGATTGCATTTAAAACCGCTTGAACGGCTCTGATGTATTTTCTGTTCCAATGTTTTCCTAAAAAATTACGATTAAAACGCTCTTTGCCTGTGATTGGGTGAAATTTCATTGGAAAAGAATAAATATTTATTTTCAATTCCGTACATAAATTTACATTTAATCGCAAACGGTTATAAAAATCTTCGGGTCTATCGTTATAATTGTAAAGAAGATAATTTGAAAAGTTTTTTATTCCTGCTTTTGCACTTAAACGGATTGCATTTTCATAATGTTTTCGCTCTTTCCAATTATCAAACGCAATTCTTAAAGGACGAATATTAATCTTTCCGAGCAAATTTGCTTTTTCTTTGGTGAAAAGTCGGGCATCAACTCCTTGATTAAAATCTATATAACGCTGTTTCGGAACTTTGCGGAAATATTTTGTATAAAGCGGCAAAATTTCGGGCGCAACTTTTTGTAAATTTGGTTTTGTTGCTGTATGAAAATTAATTAATAAATTTTCTTTTAGCAAATCATAAATATTTTGTTGCGTTGTGCCACTTAAACGATTTAGTAATAACAGATTAAGATTAAATATTTTTTTTGTATATGCTGTGTCATTTAGCCCTTGCTCTAAATTTTTCAAAGAAATTTCATATTCGTTTGGCTCCATATAAGTTGCATTTTTTCCAAAACCACAATCAATAATTTCTTCGATTATTTCAGAGAAACGCGATGATGCCAAAACATTGTTGTCAAGCAACAAAAGATTACGTTGTTCGCCAAAAGTTGTTTTTGTTTCTTCAATTTTTTCTTTCAAGGAAACATATTCGCAATATTCTGGTTCTAAGGTTGGAACAGCACAAAATGAACATTTTCGAGTGCAGCCTCGCGTCATATAGCCGTAATAAGCGTTATTTTCGGGATACTTATAATCGGTTTCATCTAAAATGGAATAGTCCAAGGGCAAAGTATCAACAATAATATCTTTGTATTTTCCCAAAACTTTGTTGTTTTTATCTAACATTTTGGGTTTATTCAACAGTCCTTTTATTGGTTTTATTCCTGTCTGCTCAACAAAATCATCAAAAAGTAAAGTTGCCGAAACGCCACCAACAAAAATATCCGAATTGTTTTTTACGAGCGTTTTTGCAAAATTGATTGTTTCAACTGTAATTTTAAAATAAAATGTAAATAATGTCGCAACATAAACACGGTCGAACAATGGTTCTTGTTCGTATTGCTTATTTTTATAACATTTTCTGCTTTCATCTAATGCTAATTTTATCAAGTTTGGGAAACTGCATTTTTCAATAGAAAGATTGTCAAGATATTTTTTTTCCCCTGTGTCAATATAGGAAAAAATATTGTCAAATTTTAGATTCCAATTGATAGAATTGTTTATATTTTCTAACTTTTGAACACAATCTTTCGTAAGCAAATTTAATATGAATGATTTTAAGTTGCCTTTGAAAAAAGTAACCTTATCTCCGAGTGTTCGGTGATATGTTGCTATCTTCATTAAACCAATTGGTGGATATTTATTTATATAATTGGGTTCTATTAACAGTATATTGCGTTTCATTTATTAAATTCTACTTCAATTTTTTTAATTAGTTCTTCCGCTGTTGATTTAATGAGATTGGCACGAAGAATTGCATAAACTTTTTTCAAAATATTTTCTTCTTGCAAAGTTATAGTTTGACTTATTGTTGCCGTTTGTGTGATTTGTGGTTTACTAGGCAGTGTTTGAGTGGGTGTGCAAACATCTTGTTTTGCAGTAAAATCAAATCCTGATTCTTTTATACTTTCGTCTAAAATATTGTATATTACAGTATCTTTTTCTTTATATTTATTCAAAATGCGTGGAATTGCCTTTTGGGCATCAATTACTTTTTTTTCTAATCTTTTTATTTCTACAGACACTTTTTCTTTGCTTTCTTTGTCAAGTGTTGTGTCTTTGATTTTTTCTTTATTTTTTTCTAAATTTTGATTATCTATTTCTGCTGCATTTTTTTTTGAAAAATCATAATATAAATTATATAATTGCTGAAACACGCTACGAATTTTTTTTGAAAACTGGACACTCTCTGTATTATCAATAAAAAAATCCCTTCTACCATTAGGAATTAGCTCTTTATTTATAGCATATACTTCGCCTATAAAATAATTATTGCCTAATTCTTTTTTATGGAATTCATCTAAACGATTTTCTAAACCAATCTGTATATTTGACTTTCTTAATCTGATACCTCGTTCTTTATTTTCGTCTGGTATTTGATGCATTACTTTTGAAATTCCATACCATCCCCAAAACAACAAGCTATCATTGTAATAATCTTCAAAAAAATTGACCTCAACTATTGTATCGTCTTCTGAAATAGCTTTGTTTTTGTAAATATAATTTTTATAACCTTTGTACAGTTGGTCTGTATTTACATATATGTTATACTCGTCAATAGTAATATCTTTTTCTTTTGCTGTTTGATAAATTTTATTTTTATGTGTAAAGAAATTTGCAAACGGCACTGGAGCAACCATTGATAAATAATCTCTAACTTGCTTGTCATCTAATAAAATTTCGTTAGTAACATTTTCCATTGTTACTTTGAAATAATGAGCATCTATTTCTTCGTTTTCATTTAAAGAATAATCTGTGATTATACTTATTATTTCTGCAGCATCAACTTTAACGGTTTCATCATTAAATAGTACCTTTAATCTTTTGGCATCCCAAGTCATTGTGCTTTTAGTGTTTTCGCCAAAGAAAGAAGTTTCAAAAGTCAGTTTTTCACAATATCCCAAACCTCCAAGTCGCCCAATACCCCGAAAACCTTTATCTTCGTATTTGTTTTTTGTTGATTGAGCAATATTACCTAAAAGTGGTAAAACTTCGAATTGTTTAATACCAGTTGCATTGTCTTCAATAACAATTTTTTTATTGTCTTTGTCAATTTGAATATAGATAGACGGTTCACTGTCTGATTTGTATAAGTTTTGTTTTTTAGCAATATCTATCTGGTCGGCTGCGTTTTGTACATATTCACGATACACGAAACGCGGGTCATCATACATTCCAACAGTAAGATTTTCAATGACATTTTTGCCAATTATAGGTGTAAATTTTTCTGTACTATTCATTTGTGAAACTCCTCTTTTATTTTGAGTGGAACATTGCTTGTATCTTCATCGTAACCGTGATACAAATTGTTTAAGTGGTTTTTGAAACATACAAATGTTTTATTTACATCATCCCAATTATAAAAATCATTGTTAAATGGTTTTGCAGTATCTAAAAATGCTTGTGGTATAGAATTGTTACTGCCATCAAAACAGCTTAATGGCGATACAATTTCTCCGTTTTCAACTCGTCTGCCTTTTGTTCTGTCGTGCTTTGAATTATGTTCAAAGATATTTCTGAAAGTGTTGTTGTAAAAATCCTGAATTGTCTGATTGCCACTACCGTGTATTATGGTTTTGTGTTCTTTTGTGGTAGAATTTGTAGTTTTTAGGTTGTCAGTTGTCCAACGACTACTAAAAGTGCAAAAAATGCAATTATTTGAGTTATGCATTTCAGAAAGAAGATATTTTACTTCCACTTTCAGCGTATCGCTAAAATAATTGTGGCAAATATCAGGAATACTGTTAATATTTAGATTATTAGCAATATTGTAGGACACTATTCTCTTGTTTGATAAGAACTGTAATGTCCTTTTCTTAAAAGTCAGTAATTGTGCTGAATTTGGAATAGAATATGGAAATTGTTTCCTAATTTCATTTATCAATTCATTTCGAGCAACAAACAACAATTGATTACAACTTTCAAATGCCTGCAAAAAAACAACAAATTCACTTGCAAGAGTGTAATATGAGGTTTGATTTGTATTAAAATCCTGCTCGTCCCAAACGACTGAAGAAATATCTAAAACTACTTTTGCCTCCATAATTCTAATTGCTTTTAGATATTGCTTTTTTTGCTTGAGCCATAATAATTGCATCTAAATCTCCTGTTTGTTCCACAAAGTCATTCGGAAAATAGTCAAAAGTTCCCATATCGTCTAAATTCAATTTGTGAAATAAATGTTCTGCTTCTCTTTGTTCTACAAATACAAGATTTATTTTTTCTGACAAATTGCCATTATCTTCGGCAACACGTCTTCTCATTCTTGTAATAAAATGGTCGCTGTGAGTTTCTATCACAAATTTTTTACCCGTCAAAGACAATGAATAAACAAAGTCAAAAAGTATACTTTGTACTTTGGGGTGCAAATGTATTTCAGGTTGCTCCAAAATCAATATACCATTTTGTGGCATTCTCAAACCTTCAACGACAATAGGTAAAACTTGGCTGATACCAAAACCAACTTGTTTTATAGTAGATTCAACATTATAATGATTTATCACTTTTACAATGTAACTATCTTTATATTTTTCCGTTTTTATGTCTTTCGTAAGGTCAAATATATCACAAATCCAATATTTTACAGCATTACTTAACGACATTTGTTGTAATGTTTTACTCCCGACATCGTAAAATTCTACAGTATCATTTGCCTCGTCTTCAAGAAATTGTGCTGCATATTCCCCTTTGCTTCCAATATTATTGTTTTTGTTGTTAGAATCAAAATAATCTTTCGGTTCTTCTCTTAATGGACCAATATATGAAATGCTATTAAAAATATCATTTACAATATTTTGTATCTCTTTTGTCTTTATTTCAATCGCAGATATCGTTTTAGGATTTTTATCAAATTCAGGATATTTTGGATTGTCAATTTCGGCAAATAAAATTGACGGGAAAAAAGAAATTGTGTTGATAGTTCCTTGTGCATTTATCGCATTGTAATCACTAACTAACAAAGCGCTGTCAGAAATACAGGTATAAGAATTGTCTTTATGAGTAAATTCTGCAAAATGTTCTCGTCTCGAATCTTTATAAGTTATTTTAATATTTGACAAAACAGTTTTTGTTTCTTCGAAAGAGTAATTTGCTCTAATTGATACTTTTTCAATACCAAAAATAGATGGAAATTTATCCGTAAGATACTTTTTATCAAACTGCAATTCAAAACCGATAGTATTTTCAGTTTTTTGTTTATAAACTAACTTGTCAAAATTGCCAAGTTTTATCCAATTACCATCAAAAATTAATGCAGGATTTGCAGATTGTACTTCTAATGTTTGCTTTAAAAGCAAAAGAAATTGAATAAAAGAAGTTTTTCCACTGCTATTTACACCGGAAATAATATTTATAGAATTAAAGTTGAACCCTTTTAATTCTCTAATTGTCTTGAAGTTATTTATTGATAATTTCATATTAATATCTGTTTTTAAATCAATTTACAAAGGTAGTATTTTTTTTTGATTTTCTTGAGGATAACTGTAGCATTATCCATTTTTGAACTGTTTGTAAAGAGGACGTGGAAATTTAATATTTAATGGTGAGCGGAAAATTGGATTTTGCAAGATATATTCGCCTTGCTCCAATCGGGTAAGCATTGACTTATAAACCGACGGCATATATGAAAAATCTGATTTTGAAACTTCTATGACGTTTGTTCTTCCAAATGCGTGAGTCGCACAATTTCCTTTTACTCTGTCGTGTATATCACTTTTAAATTGTTCGGCGGCAAAAAGGATAATTCCCAAAGAACGCCCACGTTCCGTAATATCAAGTAACTGTTTTAAAATCGGTGAATTTTTTGGGACATCTTTACTGCCGTATTTATTTAATTCGTCAATGAAGATTATAATTTTTGACGGAATTTCATTATCATCTCGTTCACTTTGTCCAAGTTTTAAATCGTAAATTGCACGCATAACATCTCCAAAAACAAATCCTTGTGCTTCCTCGTCTAATTTTGCAATGTCAATAACAAAGACATCGTTTTTCTGAATTTGCTTGATTGATTCTTGCAAACGAACTTCCGACCCATCTTTTTTCAAAGAATTAGAAAAGAACAAATTACGCTCTAATGACTTTCTAAACAAGCGATAAAATTTTCGCCAACTCAAAACAGAAATTGTTTTGTCTTTTCCTGTATCACCCTTCTCTTGATACTTCTTTATTTCATCTTTCAAATCCTGCCAATTATTTATGCCACTGAAAGTTCCCTCACCCGAAGTTATGAAACTTACTATTGATTCCATTGTTTGCGTTGGGTCGTCAATGTTGGCAAATAGTAAATCTAAACTTTCTTTGTCATTCTCAAACAAGTATTTGTATTGAAATGCTTTTTTGAGTTCTTGCTGACTTTTTACATCGCTAATATCTGCGTATGTTGTTGATTTTATGTCTTTTGAAAATGGATAAAAATATTTTACATTGTTAAATGGCTTTATTTCTAAACCTAATTCATTGTACATTTCTTCGTCGTTTTCTGGCAATTCCTCGTTTGGCTCGTCTATCGCCAATAAATCGCGCCCTTTCACATTCAAAAACACAAAAGCAACGCTTTCATCTTTTACTTCTTTCAAATAGCGTTCTTGAATATTTTTGAGCAAAAACATTGCATAAGAAGTTTTTGAGGCAAGTCCCGAAATTCCCGAAATATTTAAGTGTGCTCCTTCTGGTCCAATCAAAAAATGAGAATTGAAATTTACAGGAATTTTGATTTTGTCTTCGCCCTCGTACATTTCAATAATTCCACAAGGCAACGGGTTTTTGATATTTTCCAAACCTAACGCTTTTGTAACGTCTTCCTTTTCTGCAAGTTCTACAATTGCTCCGTCCAAAACAGGGGTATAAATATTTTTGGTATTTCCTACAACTCTTGCTTTTATGTAGTTCATTCCAATGCGATTTGTATAAGATTTTGCTTCTACTTCGCCAAAATCACTCGAAATAAAACCTGCCAAAAAACTTGCTCCATCTGTTAAATGTGAGATTTCTTCCACAACTCCAAAAGTCACAGAGTTGTTTAAATGCGCAACTTTTATCACGTCAAACGGTTTAATAATCAGTCTTTTGTCTGTCCAAAAGAAAAATTCATCCACGGTGGTAGGGACTTTTTCGGTGGCTATTATTTTTCCTATTTTCTTCATATTAGAATAAATTTAGAAAGTTTATATCGCTTAAATACTTGCTTTTGATAAATGTTTCCGTTAAATAAATCGGGTACAAATGATTTGCCCAACGGTCGTCTTTTCCGTAACATACAGGGTTTCTTTCGTTAATAATATTTGCAGTAATGAAATCAACCTCTTGACTGTCAAGTCCATTTTCCATTTCATCCTCTGTTATCAATATTTTTTCAATTTTCAAAACTCCCGCAAATGGACTTGCCGAGTGTTCTTTTTCTCTAATTCGCACATACCAAATTGCAAAAAACACATCGCTACCAACAACTTCTGTTTGGTATTTATAAACGGGCGTTCTGTGAAAAAGTTTTAGTTCTGCAATTTTATCAGCGTTGCTTTTGCCGTCTTTATCCCTGCACAATTCTGGGTTGAACATTTTTGAAATTCCGACTACACTTTTGTAATGATTTTTAAATTTTGAAAGTTCTTTAAAATCACCTGTTTTCATAGGTTTGTATTGCAAAGAGCCATCTTTTATTAAGTATTTTTCTTGGTTTATTAACTGTTTTTCTGAAAGTGCAGCAACAATTTTTTTCTCCGATTCTACCATTTCATCTTGGATTGTTGCTATTCCAAGATGTTCGTACTTTGTACCGTCATCTTGTTTTTTTGAATCGTAAGATAAAATTTTATCAAATTGTACTCCTCTTTTTTCAAGCGTTTGAAGTTTATTGACTTTGTCTTTTAAATTGTTGAAAAACAGTTTTGCATCTCCCGCGTTTGGGTTTGCGGCTTTGGGCAAAGCCAAAACTAATTTTCTTTCAAAATCTGTATTTTTAAATTTGTCTGGTGATTGTCTTTCACAGCAAGCAACTCCAATTTGTCCCGCAATTATCGGATAAACGTGTCCGTTTAACTCAATATCATCAACTTTGTAAGTACGGCGTGAGCCGTCAAGGAAAAAATGAAACAAAGGGTCGTTGTTTATAATCTTGTTTGCGGTAATTTCAACACTTTTGGTATTTTTCAAACTTGTATCAGTTTCACCACACGAATTTTTTACTAACGTAAATTCTTTACCTTTATCTTCGTAATCAAGTGTAGGCATACGAATTTCATCGTCAGCACAATAACGGAATGATTGATAACACTTTCCGTTTGTTTCGTTGGCTATAAATTCTAATACTTTGTTTGTCATTTATTCTATTTTTTTTTGCAAAAGTACAACAATTTTTCAAATTAGCATCTCTCTCTTTTGCAAGTTTCTACTGCGGCTGTGTCGTCCGCGGGTGTCGCCTAACGTGGTGGCGGCTTCACGCAGGCGGGGGCATCGGTAAGGCTCGGACGAGAGCAAAAGATGCTGTTACCTGCTCTGTGTCAGACGAGACTGCACCC
>Ga0209629_10004122_pt1 | contig 10681 bp, 12 predicted proteins | sample TergutCu122P5_FD_187286 | JGI IMG/M metagenome (GOLD analysis project Ga0209629, IMG submission 187286) | Cubitermes ugandensis P5 segment gut microbial communities from Kakamega Forest, Kenya - Cu122 P5 (SPAdes) (version 2) | ecosystem: Host-associated > Arthropoda: Insects > Digestive system... | reverse complement strand
AGCCATTCAGATGTTGTTCCTACGTCTTTATTTTGGATTTGAAAGCGGCGGAAGAGTAGTGAAAGGCTCTTCTCCTCATCATTGATAAGCTCCCATCCACCGTGCCATTTTCTCCGTTGGAGGGTGGATAGCGGTACTCTTAATATTTCTCCACGCCATATATACCGTGCAATTGCGGAGTTCACTTGCTGAATGCAGACGTCAGGCATCGGAAATATCTGCGCTGTGTACCAAGCTGTAGCCAGGAGATAAGTGTGTACTTAAAGGACCCGTTTCTCTAAGCATAATTCCCTGTAGTATGCATCACGTGCTGTTGATCGTATCCTACCCGCCACGGCGGACCAATTCTTGCATGCAGATTGGCGGACGGTGGTTGTAAAATGTGTTCCTAGTATTTTCAGCTCAGTGTGATAGGATATGCCCATAATGTTTATACAGTTGTCCCATGCGCCTACGGCCATAGCTCTAGACTTCTGTATATTAATCCTTGCGCCTGATGTTGCCGCATATTGTTCTACTGCAGTTTTTATCCTGGGTATGTCTTGAGGGGATGTCACAAGAAGCGTGACGTCATCCACATATGCCAGTACAGTGTTCGTAACGGTGCGACGTCCGATGTGTACGTTTGTCATTACGTTCTCAAGGTTGGTGAGTAGGGGGTCCAAACATATCGCAAACAGTTGCATGCTGAGGGGGCATCCCTGTCTTATGGCATACTCAATGGGTATCGGACTCGATGTTTGGCCATTGATCTTCACGGACGATGTTACTTTTGTATACATGTCGTGGATATATCTCCTTATCTGCGTACTGAATCCATAAGTCTGTAATAGGGTGAAAGGGTAGGAATGGGAGATATTATCATAAGCTTCCTTGAAATCTAATGACACTATACGCAGTTTCGATCCGGATTATTCTGCGTTAGGTTATTGCATCGCGTATGTTAGCTATGGCTTCAAAAATCGTGTGTCCATGTATGCCACAGTGTTGGCTCGGGTTAAGAAAGGGGTCTACCCAGGTGTTCAAACGGTTCACAATTACTCGCGCCAGTTATTTGTAATCTGTATTTAGAAGAGTCAGTGGCCTGTAGTCGTTACGTCGAAGGGGTTGAGGTTTCTTTGGTATGCATACGATCGTCCCGTGCTTCTGTTTGTTCGTCGTCTTCCCTTCCGCGTACATTTTGTTGATTATAGTAAGCATGTCGTGTTTAATCAGGTCCCACGTGAGCGTAAAGAAGTCTTGACTCATCCCATCGCTGCCAGGGGCTTTATTCGGTTTCCCTTTCTTTACTGCTTGTAGTAACTCCTCCATCGTTATTGGAGCATCTAAGGCCAGGTTTGCGTCGCAATGTAGTGTTTTGGTTATGTTTTTCATGAGTATCCGGATGTTCTCTTCGTCTACCGGTATAATGTCGTACTTCGTACGTAAGCTTTCAGTGAAGGTACGCAGGATGTTTGTCATATTTGTATGTGTAGCGCCAGTACCGTCTTGAAAGTTGCTTACTAGTCTTGTATCTCGCCGTTTGTTTGCTCTAATGTAGTGACATAGGGATGGTTGTTCACCCTCTAGTATGTCGCTTTCATCATTGTCGAGAAATATTCGTTGTTGTTCGTAATGGTGTAGACGAGTAATATTTGCCTTTAGTTGCTTCAAAGTAGTGGCTTTCGCTGCGTGATCCATCGGTGCATTTAGGCTAATGTAGATTGCCTTATAATAGAAGTTTTCAGGATTCTCCCGGTCTCGCTTACGCTCCGTCCCTGCGCGCTGTAATAGTTGTCGTAGCATGCGCTTAACATAAAGCTTCCACCAAAGCACGGCAATGGGGTAATATTTCATGTGTGTTTGCCATCTCCTCCAATGTGTCCGGAGAAGTTGTTAAAAGGCGACGTTTCTCAGTAGGGCTGTGTTCTTTCTCCAGCTTCCTCTTCCATGAGTCGGTATGAGGGCGTCTATAGACAATCGAAGCAATATTACAAAGTGATTGGTGAACGCAGCTGCCACTGTTTCGACACCCTGCTTTCGCGGTGCTAGGTTTCGGCTGACGTATATTCGGTCGAGTCAGGATGCCCCGTTCTGTATATATTGCGTAAAGGTATTTCTTGTTATGTGTCCCATACGTCATTAAGATCGTAGCCTCGTATAATGTTGTCGAGGGCTCTACTATAGTTTTTCTGTCCCGTGGTGTCAGATTGGGATAATACACAATTAAAATCCCCAGCTGTTATTAAGTCAGTCCGCGTAGTTGGCAGCAGATAAGGGAGTTCAGTATTATAAAGGGTTTCTCTTTCATGTTTCTTTTCTGCCCCGGAGGGCGCATATAGATTAACGAACCATGTCCCATTAAACGTGCCTGCAATCCCTCGTCCCGACGGTAAGCGTTTTATGTGCGTAATGGTAAGTCCGTCCTTGACGAGTATCGCCGTCCCCCTCTGCTCCGCCCCTATGTTTAGAAACTTTTTATATCAGCGTATCTTTTCGATTTGTGTACTTGTGACCACTTGTAGTAATATTATATCGATGTCATGCTTCCACAGAATTTCTTCCATCATCCTAAGTCGTGTACAGTGTGCAGTCCCATTAATATTTAGTGTTGCAACTTTGTAAATATACGTCATGCAGCCTAGGTAGTATTAGGAGGTTTGGATATGCGTGTTTTGGTGCGTCTACGTCCATGCACAGTCCGCGCGTCACATTCTGTTTTAAGTTTCGTAGTTCGTTTGGGACTATTCATTGGTGTTGTTACAGTTTGCTCATCATCTGTGGGTGGTATGAAATAGATCGTCCCCTTTACCTTGTTAGCGCTCCCGGTTCCCGTCACCGACTTCCATCCCTACATCCAAAGCCTATTGTTCAGGTAAGGGTGTTTCAATCAGCACGTCGCTTCTCCCAGCATCTTCTTGGTCGGTTCGTATGGTCTTAGAGGATTGTCATCTCTTTGCATTCCGTCCTCATTTGTGTCCGGGGAAGATGCTGTGTCAGGCGTTGTTGAGTCCTTTTGCGACTGCTTACCAGCCTTCATTACATCCTGTCTGGGTAGTCTGTGTTTTAGGTTTTGTGCGGTTTCTGGGGTCACCACTTGTATGTCTGTGGTCGGGGGTCGTACTATGGCTGATTGTGGACCTGTTATTTCCTTTAGTACAATATCCGCCCAGGACGGCCTGGAGGTTTGGGGTTGTTGTTTTTCCCTTAGCTTTCGACGTGGGCATTCGAGGTATTGATGGTCCACCCCGTTGCATCCATAGCACGTGGGAGATTGTCCCTCGTAAGAAATAAGGGCCCCTATCCCAGCTATTGCTAGATGTGACGGAATTTGTTTTATGAGGGCAGTTATTACTACGCGTATTCAATTAGAGACTGGATATTTATATGCCCTTGACAATGTTTTCTCTCTGATTTCCTTTACATCACCATATGTAGATAGCGTGTCGCGAATCGCACGGTCTGACACCTCAAGTGGCAAGTTTGCTATTCGGACTCGTTTTGCACCAATGCCTGCTATTTCAATTTGTACTATGGAGATCTCACCACTATCATGACGGAAATCCAGTTGACCTGTAGTTTTCTGAATGAGCATACATCTGCTAACTAGTGGCGAATTTGATGTAGACTCATTCGGGCTCATCAATCTGGATCATGCGGACATCCTCCTCTGGTAGTTGCAGCCTCTCGTCTACCCAGTCATGAATGTGGTGGGCTGTTATGCGCGGGCTGTGTACGTCAAAGATATACACTATGGTATTTTGTCGGTCGTTCATTTTCAATTCCGGATGAACGGCTCAGAAACATCGCACTACTGATGTACACACCACAGTATACCACTCACTACATCTGCTTGAACCGTACGGACACACTGCAGCCGCGTACACGAAACACGACTGCACCGAACCACGACTCAAAGCAGACTGATTCGATCCCTGGACCGTCCAGCCCGTAGCGAGTCGCTATACCGACTGAACAATCCCAGCCCACGTACCTCTATTTAATATTCACGTTAATAAACACAAGGTTGCCGACGATCTGCACTTATTGAAACATAGAGAATGATCTTACTGAAGACGGTCTGGATTCTTCATGGCGATAGATACTTTCCTGATTCAGTTGGAACTTGATACGAAATTCCGTTCTCTTACTCTCAGCCACCATCGGCCAGCAACACTCAGCAGCTCAATAATTATAAAACTAGTATGATTTACATAATTAATTACATTCGTTTCTATACTATTATGTTGAATAATAAATAACCCATTCATCCAACAAGAGACATTTTCCTGGATAGACAACATAAACAGGAAACCACAGCGCAGCCGGTAGCAGCGCTGCAGTTTAAAAAACATCGTATCGTAGTCTCTAATTTTCCGTCACGCAGGGACAGCACACAATTTTATCTTCCATCTCGATACACTCAATTAATTATTAAAGTTTATATACGTCGCACTTGTTTTTGATATGCCAGCATCCTGTTTTAACTCTTGTATAAAATTGATGGAACGCGTTAATCGAATTTTGAAGCTTCATATATCGCATCGGAGTTAATTTTAAAGAATTATTATTAAAACTAAACTAGACTGTATAAATAACAATTCACAATAGGCTTTGATATATTACGCCAGTCACACAACTAGCGTTGTGTGTGAATGGTTCGATTCCTATTCGATCCTTTTTCGATTCCAGTTCGATCCTTGTTCTATTCCTGTCAGATGAGAGATTTTCTGTTCATCATAGCGTGACGATGGAATCTGGAGCCCACATAGGCTCCTAGAAAATGGGAATCGGAGGATTTCCTTTGTGGTTAAAGCAGCCAGAGCATGTAGCTAACTACAGATATTTTTTAATGCCCAATGTAGGAATGCATGAAACATTACATGTATTTCCCATACGATTTTATTATCCTCTCATACTTACACCAACATAGGAAATATTTCTGTTAAAACTCATCATTCTTGTGTTTTGGTTTATATTCATACAACAGCTAAGGAATTCGGCTCTATATGCAAATTTTATAGACATTAATCTGACATTTTTTTGCTATTGTAACAATATCTGTTATTCCCATTCGTTCAACCACATCTCCGTGACGTTACTTCTCCCATATTATTACTTAGGGCTGTTAGTAGTCACTAACTTTGGATTGTGCAGTTTGTGTTAGATAGAAGACCTGAAAATCTTTATATACTGTCTCTTACACAATACCTCAATAGGCAGTACTCCCACCAGGTGCTTCCTGGCTAAACCGCCAAATTCTGTATTTAGATTTGTGTACCTAGGCTTAAGGCTTTGGATAATTTTTTTAGGAGAATGACGTGTACATGTCATCATCCAAGTAGGTTAATTTTGAAATTTGCATTATACTTTACAGTCGTAAAACGGAAAAGTGCTCTGTTCCCTGACAATGATAACCACCGCGAATACCTGAAATAATGATTGCCAAAACGTAGCAGGTGACAAGTTAAAGTTGGCGTCGGTATCAACGTATCACTCCTTCACTACATGTTCAAAGAAATAGAATGCTCAGAAATTAAGAGTCCAAAGTCTTTTCATCTCAGGTAAACTTTTAAACATCAGTAATACCAACATAAAAGCAACACAAACCTTTAAATGTCTATGACTTTGGAACAATGTGTACCAACTGCGCGAAATGGCGGTTTGTACAAAAAAATGAAAATAAAATCTCATTGACTTATTTATCACTTTTGTGACTGTTCGAAGGAAACGCATTTATGCTGTCTGCGTTCTTCTTTTTTCGCTAACTTTAGATGTTATGATCCATATAAAAGCACAGAATGGCAGTTAATGCTGAATTCTAAACTTTTCAGGAAAGTTAAAGCTATTCGTATTCCTCTTGTAAAACTCATTTTGTTTTTGCTTAGAAATGTTGAAATCTAACAAGTTTAAGGAAAAAAAAAAACTATTTCTTTGCCTGTGCCACGGCTCAGGAGGTTAATCGCTGGCCTTTTGCAGAGTAGTCATAGGTTCGATTCCAAGCCACTCCACGTGCGTTTTGGTGGAAATAGAAGCACTGAGGCGGGTTTTTATTTGGGTGCTTCAGCTTCCCCTCTCACTATCACTCCAAAAATGCTCAATATTCTATAACTGCTCTATCGCCAAAGTTATACATTCTTAGCAACTGACAGCGTCGTTAAACAAGACGCTTAAAAAGGACCGCCTATCTCTCTCTCTCTCTCTTTGTCCAATATGCAGGATATTTTTTGCAACCTATACATTAAATGATACATTGTCCTCACTTTAGAAAATAAGCCTGCCGTTTATTCTAAACCTATGAAAACAACAACAACAACAACAACAACAACAACAACAAAAACAAAAACAATAATAATTATTATTATAATTATTATTATTTCTGTTTTTCTAGAGCGTGAGGAATTTCCTGACCCAAAGGCTGCGTAATGCAGTATGTGTTTGGTAAGATCACTTTATTTGGGTTGTCACGGCCTCTGAATATATTGTACTGAATACCGCTGTGAACTGTTAAGATTATACAGCAGGAGTGCCACAATGCAGCTCGCAAAACTTTCTGGTATAAAATAATATTTAGTAGTCTACACGCACACAAAACTGAGCGTTTTAAAGAGGACAAAACAGCGGTACTGAGAGAAACACAAACTGGTGAAACGTCATTCACAAATACAAATGGATTGCTCTGGGACTAAACCCTGGCCTCCGCGGTGCGTAGCCGGCCAACAACCGCCTGGGTCATGGTACGGCCAGACACTATTTAGTTTTATAGACACGTGACATTTCGGAGAAACAAGTTTGTTTCTTCTTGAAAAGAAGATGTAGCAGGTTTCTCCGAAACGTTTGTACCTTCTACCACACTACGTGGCCTTGCATCTTAAGAGACCATGAACTTGATATCCAAGGATGCTGGAGCGAGAAAATCTTGTTCCATTCTCGGAGTATATGTTTTTTCTAGTGCATCACATGCGAAAAGCCGCTGAATATCTTCCAGCTCCACTGATAGGGTCACATTTGTTCCAGAATGAACCGCAACACTGTGTTAGCAAACTGCACCCACTTCACCGCCTATCCTTGCTGTACCATCTCGCGCAATAAACTGCAGGCACATCATGTGCATCAACTATGCTCTAACCTGGCGGAACACTGAATATCGCAGTCCGTTGGATGTGGACTATGACATGTTCATTCATTCGAAATATCAATTTATTCATATATTTGCTTACTTGTGGTTAGCCGATTTTCCAGGGCGTGAGTATGGGGCTAGACCTGGAGTTAGCGGTAGGGCAAAGTAGAGAAATTGCGATCTGTGAGTAATAAAATGAGAAGAGTCAGAGAAATTTAATTTGGGCAGACCTGTAACGGCAGAAGTTTGAAAGAGATACGTCTAGTGAGAGACGCACTGGCTGCAACTGTAGTAGTTTTTAGTGTTTCGTTTGTCATCCGTTTGCTTCTTAAATCAGCGTAATTTATCCTATGGCAATTAATACTTTCTATCTCTGAAATTGTGCGGGTCCCAGTGGCCTCGTGGTCTAAAGCGTAGGTCTGCGGCCGATCTGCTGCTGAGATTGTGGGTTCGAATCACATCAGTCTGCTTCGAGGCGTTGTGCTGCGGCGTAGCGATCGGTGCGGTGAAATTTAAGTGTTGTGATACCATAAAAGTGGTGAAGTGGGGCAACCCAGTGGAGTGAATAGGGCAAAACCATGAGCGACCGTCAAAACACGATCGTGTGTATTTTTGGCCCGGTAAGTACGCGCATCTCAACATACCAGATCCACGAATGGATCTATGAGCAATTACAACTGCCAGAACATGACGCAACTATGGTACAAATAGACGGGCCACGAATACGCGTGTACATAAAATTCGCCGACAGCGAAAGACCGCATACCTTCCTCAGCACAACAAACGGACAAGCAGAATTGACTACGGCGAATTATCCCAAGTGCAAATCGAAATAGCGGGAATGGGCACGAGGTGCATTAGGATCGTGAACCTCCCACCGGAGGTACCCGACGGTGTTATTCGGACAGCGCTCGCGAAATACGGCGAAGTTAAAGAAATACATGAAGAGTCGTGGTCACGAAAATACCGATACCCCGTCTCCAATGGAATACGGATAGTGACAGTAGCCCTGGCATATCACATTCCATCCTACATGTCTATGGACGGAAATAGGGTCCTAATATCTTACGAAGGGCAGCCGCCAAAGTGTTACTGGTGCAACGGGGTCGGACATCAATATCAGGATGGCCCATACCGGAGGAAGGCGGGCGGCTCAGCACGCCCACAGACCACAGCATCATGCGCAGACATAGTGTCACAAGACACAGCGATGCAGATGTCTGAAATGGAGGAATGAGTCCAATTTGACACCCAGGCCAACTCGAGTGACAACCAACAAGAAACACCACAAGGACATATCGCCAGGGAGGAACGGACACAGACATCAGAGACGATGGATCAACCCGCAGCAAATGGGCGACCACCAACCCCGGATAGCAACATACAGAGGCAACAAACAGAAACATCCCCAGAGACTGTGATGGTGGAGGTCGACATCCCGTTGGGCAGTGAAGAAGATCCGAGAGACATTCACGCCGCGCCAGAGCCTTCCATCCCCTCAACAAGCGTACAGGATGAAGATGCACACGAATAAATAGGGTGGGACAAGGACAGATTAGGAGCAAACATGGACAAGACACCGGATGGATGGGAAGTGCACCCCCTCCCAGGATGATGTGATATCAACAGGACCCCATTCGATCAGCCCAAAACGTACCAAGAAACTGCGGGCAGAGAGAGAGAAAGGGGCCCACCCTGCGAACGGACGCGAAGCAAAAACGAAACATCCCGACGCAGAGAATATAAAACCCCACTATCTTCAGGCCGTCCACGCACTCCATGCCTCACATTTATAGAGATACAACACTCAACATAAAGGGACTAGCGTTATAAACACGTCTAGGGATGCTGGAGGAATTCCTGAGGATACAGGAGATAGACCTTGCTTTCTTACAAGAAGTTACGCACCTCCCACCTGAACATCCTAAGTAGGTATACCGTCTACATAAATGAGGGGACAGAAAACGGGGAACAGCCATGCTGGCGAAGGAAGGGATGGCCCTCAACAACGTCAAGCGGCTACCCTCCGGCAGAGGAATAGCCGCGATGTATGATGGACTGTGGCTCATCAACATCTATGAACCGTCCAGGACGGCCAGACTTTTTATAACTACGACCTTCCTACCTGCTACCAGACACACACACGGACATGATTTTAGCCAGCGACTTCAACTTCGTACTTTCCAACTCAGAATGCACGGCCCAGCGCAATTATAGTACGGCCCTTGCCAGCGTCGTTCATGGATGAAACTCTTCGATGTATGGGAAGCAACCCAGCCCCGGAATGTCTACACACATTACACCCCCACAGGGGCTTCAAGAATTGACCGAATATATGTTACGGAGAACCTAATAATTCGGAAACAAGGCGTGGCAACAGTGGCCGCCGCTTTCACTGATCATTTGGCGGTAATCCTGCGCCTGTCCATAGAAGTGCCTCTCGCAAGACGGGAAAGAGGCTATTGGAGAATGAATGTCTCATTCCTGGGTGAGTCAACCTTCCAGAATAAACTAAGAACATACTGGGCAAAATGGCAGCGACAAATGAATTACTACCCTGACACACTAACGTGGTGGGAGCGCTAGGTTAAAAGGATGATTCGGTTCCTCTTCATCCAAGAAGGATCGGAACGTCGGCGAGATCACCTGGCTGTGGAAAACTTCTATTACGAAGCCATATATGACATCCTAAAAAACACGCACTCACACGGCACAAAGGTCGCAACACTTAAGCGGTTGAAGGCCAGAATATTGCGGCTTCACAGCATGGAACAACGGCGTGTGTTTTTAGACAACGGCGAACACGATAGACTCGCGGGCGAGGAACCAACCCTTTATCATATACTCAAAAGGCGGAGGCGTCAAAAATCCAAGATGATCCATAGAGTGCAAGATAGCCATGGGAAGCTGCATAAAACAACAACAACGGACATAATACGCACATTCACAACATTCATGCGGCACAAGTATGCTGATATAGCAGTGGATGAAGGGAGTGTCAAACATATGGCCGGAACCGGAAACAAGACATTACCCACAGAGTTGAAGGACTCCCTAGAAGCACCCATCACCATGGAGGAACAGCACCTCGCGGTGAGGAAAGGAAAGTACACAAAGCGCCAGGCAGCGATTTGGTATGACAGGAATTCTTTAAGAACACATGGGGGACAACCAAACACGATATGGTGGCAATCCTCAACCCAATGTTTCATTCATTCTTTCAGTATTCTGTCTGACGACAGGTCCAAAGCCTCCTCCAAAACGATGCCTCCACATAGTGCGATCCAGAGCCTCCTCCTTGAAATGAGAATATCCTCTCCTGTCCATAAGGTCATCCAGTAGCTTCTTACGTCTTCTTCCTCGTCTTGTTGCCACTGCCATCTCCCCCTTTATCTTTCCTTCGATAACTTGTTTTAGAAGGCAGTTTCTACGTAAGATGTGACCAATCCAGTTAGCCTTCCATTTTCTTATTTCGTGTAGGATATTCCTCTCCTCGTTGACTCTAAGTAACACTTCTTCATTTCTCACATTATCGGTCCAACTGATCTTCTCCATCCTTCTCCAGCACCACATTTCAAAACT
>Ga0209629_10004121_pt1 | contig 10682 bp, 3 predicted proteins | sample TergutCu122P5_FD_187286 | JGI IMG/M metagenome (GOLD analysis project Ga0209629, IMG submission 187286) | Cubitermes ugandensis P5 segment gut microbial communities from Kakamega Forest, Kenya - Cu122 P5 (SPAdes) (version 2) | ecosystem: Host-associated > Arthropoda: Insects > Digestive system >... | reverse complement strand
TGAGTACCACATCGTCATGAATGAAGCCTAGAGAAAATTGGTTAGAAGACTTCTGATGGTTGGTACTGTGAATCTTTTTCACTCTTGGTTCAATTTACTTAGGGGAATATATATTTACGTTTTGTTAAAACAGCTCGCTCTAATTTTATTTTTTCTGTACTTTTTATGATTTTGACTAAAAATGTGATAAGTGGAAATTTATTCTGTGTGTAGTTTATTAACCTGCATGTGTCACATGGCTTAGGAAGGGCTGATTATGTATATTTTAGTTCCTGTCTTTATTTAGAGGAGACATATTTACAGAGTGTGTGGCAGGTTTTATTATTATGAGTTGCTGATTTATAGATGTGCTATATGTTCTGTGCTTTTGTCATTTAATCATAATTACTGTCTCTGTGTTGTTGTCCCATCTCCATAATATAAAATATGAGTGGTTTTGCCATATGCATATGAGATATAGGTTTGACTCTCGTGAAGAAGGATTTTTAAAATTTCGTAAAATTTAAACTTGCTCAAACACAACTACTCTTCAGTTTTTCATGCCACAGACAAGAACTTTTGCCATTGTTCAAATTTATCTTTGTATTACAGAACCTCATTTCCATTCCTCACTTGTAGCATTATGTCATATGGGAGACGTCCTTTAAATTCAAGATTACGTTCTTTCTGAATATTATGTGGCCTTTCTAACAGACAATGTGGTGTCATGTCTCAGAAGGCTGTAACTTTGTTACTCACTACTGCAAGAATCCCAAATCTCTCATTTGTAAAGTTGATATGATGCACACAAATATTTCTATGATAAAGCCAGTTTGGTACTTCAGGAATAATAAAACAGTTCTAATATTCTTTAATTAATTGTGATATTCTTGTTAACTTAACAACCTGTAGGAATTGTAAGACTTTTTTAAACATGACATCAGTATAAGTAAGTTAGGACTGCTGCTACTTCGCTCAAATACAAGATTTATGCTAGCTTTGTATCTGAGCAAACAGATTATACATGTCTATTTATATGAACATTCCAAAAGTAACCCTCCATTTTATTTACGTCTTTGGAATCTTATGAGCAGTTTCTAATAACATCAGCTGTAACATTGAAATGTGTAATCAGCCAAAAAGCACACACACACACACACACACACCTACATGTGCGTGCCCAAATGTAATGAAAACTGGTGACAGAAGTAATGATGACAGAACTAACAGGCCTTGTTCACATACATACGTATTTCCTCTGCTGAAGGTCCTACTTATTTGAAACGTGTGTTTCCATTGAGTTGCACTCTATTCTACCCCTGAACCAAGCAGCAACCTTTTGATAATTAAAGAAAATTGCTTCTGGTTGCTAAAATATAAGTTGTAATTTTGTATTAATCATGCTGTCAGTTGTAGTTTATTGTACAGAAATAAGCATTTTTAACATTTTTCTGAGAAATTCTGAACAAAGAGTGCATTTATTGATAAATGTAAAATATTCAGTGCTTCTCATCTAACTAAAAGTTTCTTTCCTGCCCCCCCTTCCACACTCCCTCCCCCCATAATAATGACCTGCCTGCTGGGAGTTGAGTCTGATCTGTTTGAACCTGTGTTATTCTGTCATGTCAGTTCAACTGTTGTCTGTTGGTGCAGGGATTAGTCTTACAACAGTTATTATGGCTGCAACACAAGACTTCCATGACATTTTACGTGCATCTTGGTCTCTGCAATTTGCAGCATTGAATATGCTTGTGATGCATCACATTTATTATTACAGATGCATTTCTCAAGTCACTGGGGTCCCTAGGGATGTGATTTAAATTATTTGCACTTGATTAGTTTTGAAAATGAAACGACTCTAAAGTTTACTCCACAGACTTTTTCTACATAGCTACAAGAAATTCTAGGTAGTTTTAGGAAATGTAAATTGAAAAGAAATGGTTATTGCCTATTTTGAAGTTTTGCCTGAACCTGCTTTTTCTCTAGGAATTTGACCTTCATTGGCCATATGTCAACATTATTGTAAAGATGTACATGTGCCCATCAGTTGGCTGAATATAGTGTCTTTTCAAATTCAATCAATTACACCCATATCAAAATCTGGCTCCCAGCCTTTAGTAACAAAGTATATTTATTTTCGTGTTCACTGATAATAAAGGTTACATAACTGTGGTTAACATAGGCCAGAATATCCCCTTGTGTGTTTAGCTGTGTACCCTTAAAATCAGCTATCCTCATGCTTGGATTTGTATCAGACATAAGGCTGTGGAATACAAAAAGAAGATATTTTGTGTGCAGAGAACATAGTGTGTGTATTGTTCATAAATTATTGTATTCATTTCTTATGAGAATTTGATTTGAAACGTAACTGCTTATTTTCACAGAATTTCCTTCTACTGAAATACCATTTCCAGCACAGTCCTTTATGTTGAAATGTTGGTATTTCTTTGTTGTGTAGTTAGTGTTGTAGTTGAAGTGATATCCTTCACCTGTAAAATTTCAGTATCTCATTTAAGCAAATGAGAATTCTAATTAATACATTAGTTGTTTTGTGGGTACAGTATGTTAAATAAATTTGACAGGAGTGTAAGCTTTTAGCAATGAATGCCATACCAAAATACATATGTATATATAAACATGTGTGTAACATTGATGTAATTGGTGTAGCTACATTTTTTTCTCCTAGAAAGCACAGGAATACAGGGTTAATTATGATTTAAGTTTTTGTTCTGTAAAGTTTTGCACATTGGTACAATTAGTAATATGTACAACACTTCATGTTAAGCCTTAACTTGATGTTGTATTAGTTGTTTTTATGGGAACATTGACAGTTAGAATATTTTCAATGAGAACTTGTTAAGGAACGCTCTTTTTCATAATTCTGGATTTGATAGCAGTGTTACTTATTAGTCTCTTGAGAAATGCACTCTTCTGATTTATTATGGTAATTTCTTACTGACGTTTCGGAACACTGGCATGTCGGTAAGAAATTACCACTACTCACTGCGTAATAACCCAAAAGAGCGCAGTTCTTATCTACTTCCCGGCAGAAGCCTGAAATATTGTGTCTTGTCTAATGTGTTGCTGGAACTCGATTAAATTCTCCAGTTCATGCTTTCAGTTGCATAGCTGTGGACCATGAAAGTTCCAGGCCATATATGTTTATGTGAAACCATTACTGTATCTTTTCAAAATAATATTTCACTTTACCAAGATCCTGATTTTGTTGTAATGCTCCATACTTGAAGCTAAGATAAACATTTGTTGGACATTTGTGGAGTAAGGGTTTTTTTCTTTTAGTTTAAATCCATGTTTACTTGGTTTGGAATCTTGTAATCTGTAACTTTAATTTTGTGTGAAGATGGTAAGTCTGTTCGTATTGTTACATTTTCACATGTTGGGTGTAATGTTGTTCTTTGTGATTACTGGTAGTGTTGTTTATTCTGCATGGTGTAATATTCTGAGTGTATCACAGGAGAGTTCTTTATCAACAAACCATAGCACTAAAATTCATTGTATCAAGTAGCCTCCATAAAGAGAACTTTCAGTAATGCAGTAGACATGTTTATAGAGTACAAATGTAGTATTATAGTCAAACACAACACTCAAATATTTGTCATCCAATGCTACATGTTTCAGTCCAATGAACCATCATCAGGCATTACTTTACAAAAATTTAAAAAACATAAGAACACTTGCAGTATGCATACTGCAAGTGTTCTTATGTACTTGTGTACTTATATTGTATAAATTTTTGTAAAGTAATGCTTGATGATGGTTCATTGGACTGACATATGTTGCACTGGATGACAAATATTAAAAGTGTTGGGTTCTCCTGTAATACTTCATTTGTGTTCAGTATAACACAACAGAATTAATAAGAATAAATGGACATGTTTCTGCTCGTTTGTTTCTTTCTTGAACAGCCAACCAATTTTACTGCAAGGCAAGTGGTGACATTGCTGTATTTAGCATAACTAACTTCTAGTATCTCTCTAGTATCTATCTATAATTCATGTTGTACTCATGGTGGTATTAATTATTATAATAATAAAATGTCTCAGTCACACAGTACTCTCTCTCTCTCTCTCTCTCTCTCTCTCACACACACACACACACACACACACACACACACACACACACACACACACACACACACACACACAGACAGACATATACATGAACATACAATTACTGTTGTTATGTAATCAGAAGTTAACAATGATCAAGGAAATATAGACTGAATGATTGTGATTGGAATGAAAGACTCGTTCATCTACCACAAATCTAAACATAGTTGGCCTTTAGGAAATCTGTGCAGTATCTTCACTAATTCAGGGTATAAACAGCATAATGCTGTGAGAAGCTCTGGAGAGTCAGAATACATAGTTTCTCTTATATTTCCCTTGAAGTTTCTTATTGATACCATAATAACCTATGCAGTATGTTTCAATTTAAGCTGCTAGTGTATTATTGTTATTTCTACATACCCTGCAGTGTACCAAGAAATAGGATGAAATTTTCAAATTACGTAATGTTCTGCATTAAAAAAAAAAAGATTTGGTATGAAACTATAACCATGAGCCTTGCAGTGAAACAAACAAAAGAAATAAACAAATAAGAGAGCATGTTATGGATTGGAAGATTCTTATACTAAAACTGTATACCCTCAATACATTTACCAGAAGAAATTTAGATTCACCTTCTCGTATACAGTTCAATATTAATATTCCAGAAACGATATGAGAAAGTACTGAAAACTGTATGAAATGTTAAAATATGTAATGAGTTTTTTGATATCAGTTCAACATCACATTCCTCTCTGGTGGGCTTGCGTATGTGAGCAGTGTATTTTGAGATATTAATTTTGATGGGTGATATTGCTGGATTTTAATTCAGCTATATGTGTAATAAAAATTGTAAGCATGACTCTATATACAGAATTGCAATTTATGATTGTAGTGTTATCTTAAACATTTTTGTTGGCCTGACTCAAAATGAGTTGTAACATGTAGCCATTTTATTGAAACAGAGCTGTTCTTTTTATAATACAGTTGTGTTGACTGTTTTCATTATTATCATACTGTTGAGATTTTTACTACTGAAAACTGAAATAAACTGCCTTTGTATGTGTGTGTGTGCGTGTGTGCGTGCGTGTACACAGCATCATAGAGGTGCATCTGCAGCACATGTGAGTTTGGAATGTTGACATAATCCTTGCTACAGATGGTGCTGCCCCCGGTGAAGATGAGCATGATTCAGACCAGCAGCCAAACAAAGAGGAGCCAGAGGTTGAGCCAGCATTAGTCAAATCTCCACCAGAACCAACTCGTGTAAAGTCACCAGAACAAATACTCATGCGCTCTCCTGAACCTGTTAACTGGACTGTTCCCCTTGACACAGGGAAGACCTTCACTGTCACTCAGAATGTCCATGAAGGTAAGGTTAATCTTGTAAAGAAGTATTTATATGTAGGTGACAGGGTGTAATGTTGTAGAGGCATTTAAAGTCTGCCACTGTGGGTCGCTTTTGACTTATCATAAAGGAAACTGTGCAACAATTTTTCAATGTAATGCATTATGTATATCACCATTAATCTTAATATTTGAGCGGGAAGTATAAAATCTTGGTACAGTGGTGATTTGAAGTCCTGAGAGCATTAAGTGTTTATGTTTGTTTTATCTTGGGGAAAAGGATGGGTGTGATTTCTGTCAACAAAACTAGCAAGCATTTATGACTTGACTTCCCTTCAATGCTAGGCTTTTTTCAGTAAGTTATTATTTACTGCCAAGGTACTGCCAGCCAAGGAGTGATAATTAATGCTACATTTAAATTCATAATTTGTTAATTTGACATCAAAGGTGGGGCCTCCTTTTCTTCCTTTGATCTCTCAGAGTAAAAGCCTGACCTTCATTGCAACTGTTGTAGTGTTGCAGCTGTAATGTTTGTATTCTGCACAGTGCACAAGTGGTTCATGGTCTGATGTTAGCACTGAGAGAAGATTGCTGTAGTTCAGTGTCACTGGCACAAAAACCAAAGAATAACAATAATGATTCTCAGACTTAGTGAAATGTATTGCATTTGTCTTTAAGAACAGTTAGAACAGCACTCCCTTCTCTTCTTTGGGTAGACTGTTTATTATCTTTGACCATGTAACAGTTCATGTATGATGAGTTTTCCCAGTTCAGAGTTGTCAATAATTAGAGTAAATCTGTTACATGTAAAACACACAAACATATTTATAAGACATTACACCACCACATAGCTCATGGTTGAAGGCACCAGCTTTTTGTGTTTCAAGAGATTCGGGTGTAATATCATGCCATAAGTGGAATGAGTATGGAAAAAGTGGAACTACAGCAGTTATGTAGACACTATGATTTTACTCTGCTGATTGCTGCTAGTGTTGTGGTGCATGTCAGTTTGCTTGACATGTGCTGTAGGCAGCACATATCAAGCACAGTTTTCAGCTTTTGGCTCCACTTTTTGATACTATAACACTTGGAATTGTAATAAAAAGAGCTGACTTTGTTTTTAGGTGTGGAATATTTTGTACACACACATACATGCACACACACACACACACACACACACACACACACACACACACACACACACACACACACATCCATTTGAAGTAATGCAAAGTATGGGTTGTTGAGTTTATTATACACTGCAGGATATCCAAAAGAACTAGTTTATTGTGGCATGCAGAGAATTTCCATATATTTGACAAATGATGTCATACAGGAAGATAGTCTTTCTCACAGCATATGCCATTTCTGATTACTGGTTATCTTAGTGCTTCTTGTCATATTTGTAACAGTTGGTATGAATAATTTCTCTGAATGATGGAGTAGCATCACTTTTACATATTGTGTGTATTGTAGTGCATAATTATCACTAACTGACCATTCTACCTCAGTGAACTATATTATAAAATTTCCTGGTTTAGTACATAACACATTTAAGGTGGCAACAAGTAAAAAAATCTCAATAATTGTAACTGTATTTTTTAAGGTGGATCAGCATAATAAGCATGGAATCATGTGTTAAAAATATGTATGAACTATTGATAGATGTAGTAAGACCATAGTTATTGAGCACTGGTTCCAGCATTGAACACTACTGTGCTCTTATAGTAAATTTTCTTTAGGGTATTTCCCTGGCGTCTGGTTTATAATTGCCGACGTTTCGGAACCTTCTATCAGGTCCATCTTCATAGGCTGAAGTGTGAAGTATGATCATACTTCACACTTCAGCCTATGAAGATGGACCTGATAGAAGGTTCCAAAACGTCGGAAATTATAAACCAGACGCCGGGGAATTACCCTAAAGAAAATTTACTATATTCAGTACACGGCGAAAGTCTAAAATCAAGAATACTGTGCTCTTCCTTACTTTGAGCTACTCATACATTAAAGGAAGATTTGTTACCCATATTTACTACATTTTTCTTCCACTGTGGATCAAATTCTGTATAGGAGGTGTCTACAAAATTTATTGTGTAGTTGTAAGTTTCTTGAAAATTGTGACAGTGGATGTCACACTTTACTTAGGGGTGTCAATGAATTTGTGTCCATACTTTGCACATCCATTATCAAATATGGGCAAAATTCAATATAAGAAATCTGCTCACAGTGCTGTTGAAAATTTGTGAGTTTCATGAAAATCTGCTTAGGAAAGGCCATACTTTGTTGTGGGTGTAAATTAAATTACATTTATGCATGCACTGTGAAACCACATGACATTTGGAAACTAAAGAACACATTGGTCATGCTTCTGTGACATGTCACAGAATACACCATTTGCAGTCTCTTAACTCCATGCAGAATTTTGCAGTTATGTTCCTTGGAGTGCATACTGAGTTTTGTGTATTATCTTCAGACTTGGCCAGAACTTCCACATACTTAATGAAGACTATGTGGGTTTTAATATTGAATTTTTGGGATTTTCCTTTGAGGAATCCTATGTTGTTCTCCAGATTTATCAGTTGAATTGAATTGTGTGTGTTGTTAGTTAATTTTTAATAACTGTCTCATAGATTTTATAGTCATTGTTTAAAATGTTTTTAGTTTTTACGTCCCCCACTTTATATATTTGTATCACTGCAGTTTTCTTCCAACTTTTAAGTGTGCTATCTTACCCAATAGCATGAATTGACCAGATGGTATTCATGAATTGTGCTGTGGCTTAAAATGCTTGGTTCTTCTGTTAATGAATGAATGAATGAATAAATATTCTGATGGTAAAAGTTTTCTTCTTTAAATGAAGTTTTTAAAAACAGATACTCTTCTTCAAATAATTGGCTGCGTACTTTACACAGTAATAGTATGATTTTTAACATAATAAGTTCATGTGCCCAATTCTAATTAGTACAGAGAACTCAACCTACAGGATGTAAACCCATTCAGAATGCTCTTTGAATGCACTGTGTAATTTTTTCCCTACATTTACATAATTTGTTTGGCACGTGTGACAGATGCAGATCAGCTTTGTAACATCAGGGGTGTTCTTACTGAGGAGGTCTGTGTAGCATATTTATATTTGCTAGGTGTGTGCAATGAATCTTGGGCTGCTGATCAGTTACCCTGACTAATGTTTCTTGTTACTGTTTTCGGTCTTCTGAGGTAAACTGTACCTTGGAACAAACCATGACTACCTTCTACCAAATCCTTACCTTCTAACAATACTGAATTTTATATTGTATAACTGGGTTGACCATAACACAGCTTGCCCATGTCAGTGGTGTAGCTGAGGCACATCACATGTATGGCTTGGTGTGGTTGGAACATGTCACTGGTGGGATTAGTACAAGTTACCTGTGATATGTAATATTCAGATAGGATATGTGAATGTGTGGCTGACTGGGAAGGTCACTGTTAAAGGATTTTCTAAGAAAGGAGACTCATAACTGTGTGAAAACTAACTTATTGAAGTTGGATGGATGGAAGTAAGATGCCATTAAATGAGGAAACAATATTTTTTTTTTTTTTATTAATGGATTCCCCAACCATCAGTAATTCTTCATGTAGCTAACAGAAAGTGTTGGCTGCCTTCTGTCAGGCAGTGAACAGTGTTGCTACCATTCATTTGACTTGATAAATAATGATGTAGCTTTAGCCTAAGTTTCCTCCTAAAGTGCAGTTACTGATGCTCAGCAAACTGCCCACCTTTGCTACATAACCTCTGCAAGTGAAACCGAGTTAAGTCATCTTAGAATTAAACAAAAAATTATGCGTCATAAATCAGCTCACATCTGATTAAAAAATAATGCATATTGTATCATCATGAGATAGTACAGTCTTTTGGTAAAGAGTTCTGTCAGTGGAGACCCATTTTGGTGTGATTGTGTTCCCAAGATGACTGATTGATGCTTCAGGTTGCAGTATATTCTGGGCTCACTGTCCACCATTGCAAAATACTAGTTCATTAGGGTGTTTTTATGTAGAAGTATCATGAACTTGTAAGGAATGCCTGTACCTTGCAATGTCTCTGGACCAGCTGTTGACAGTTCAGTATCAATTGTGAATGACCAGAGATGTCAGATGAAAAATATTAATATTGCCAAATTTGGCAAACATTCCTGCTGACATTCTTACATCCATAAATTAAAAATATTAGAATATTCTTTATCATTCTTTTTCCTTAGTAATTTAAAACATAAAATGAAATTATGTACGATGTATTGCTGTCATTTGGCTTGTGGGCCAGACAGGGTTTTAAGCTTTATAAATTTTGATGCCATGCAAAGAAAGATTCCTCACCATGGCCCTGTGTCTTAATATTATACCTTTATCTTCTTGTGGAATTTAATTGTCTATGACTTCTGATGTCCCCACAAGTAACACCACAAATTCCACTTCAAAGTATTTTGAACAGGTGACAGTGTAGTCAGTTCTGCTGCAGATTAGGTGATATATACTCAAATATAGTTATTCAAACGATTTTAAACATTTTTTCTGCTATTGATTCTAATTTGGATAAATCAGATTTTTTTTTTGCAGCATATTTTGTACAGTGTTCATATACATCACTGTGTGTCCTGAGTGACAAAATTTGTCAAAGAAAATAGTTGTATTCCCACGATCTCCTGACTTTCTTATTGACCTGTGCCCTTACCTTTCTTCACTCTTCATGCAAAACAACAAGGTTCATAAACATTTTTTCACATTGGAAGAATAGGAATTTCTTGACAAGGTAAACAGCTGTTATCTAACAAGGACTCTGCTCCATGCAGTTACTAAGTCTGTAGCAGTGTTGACTGTCTTACAGCAGGAACCATCCAAGTGGGAAGGCTTTCATCTGGTGTCAGCATCGTGTATACTTGGTAGGAAATTTTGCTTTTAGGTTGCTTCCCTTCATAAAAATGAAACAAGTATTCTTTTGAAGTTACCATGTTGCATGTGTGTGTGTTTCCAACTTCAGCTTTTGAACCAATGGCCTGAGTTTGATGCAGCATTTTGCGAATGTTATGCCTTTGGAGAAGATCCCAGTGCTGCAGTTTCTTAATTTCCTACAATTAGTAATATCAACATGGTGGTTGCTCACACTTGTGAAGTGGGGGTGACATTGGCACCTTTTATTTCAATATCCAGGACTTATGTTTGGTACATGACAGATCTTAGACAGATATGCAAAATTTTTAAGTGTTGTTTTGTGGAAAGTAAAATAACATGGCATTTGTACAAAGTTTTTTTTTT
>Ga0209629_10004120_pt1 | contig 10682 bp, 4 predicted proteins | sample TergutCu122P5_FD_187286 | JGI IMG/M metagenome (GOLD analysis project Ga0209629, IMG submission 187286) | Cubitermes ugandensis P5 segment gut microbial communities from Kakamega Forest, Kenya - Cu122 P5 (SPAdes) (version 2) | ecosystem: Host-associated > Arthropoda: Insects > Digestive system >... | reverse complement strand
GCATGTTTCTCTCCTGGAGTCCAACTGAAGGTCGACAATAGGGCAGAAACGAAAGAATTTATTATGTGCAATAAATGGACAATACCACCACCGTGGATTATATATATATATATATATATATATATAATGCGTAGAATACCATATTTAATCTGTAGTTAACGCCATTATCTTCATTTTCCCGCTTTCCTTTTTTAATGTTTTCATTTTGGTGTGGAAATTACTGAAAAATTCTGAAATGGGATTAATTGTAACGTAAAAGGTTGTTTAATCTCCATGCTTACTGATTGCCGGTAAGGTACTGGAAGGTGAAGTAATTTTCATATCTTTCAAGGCTCGCTCTCAAAACAGCTGCGTAAAGCGGTACTTGGCGTCATCGTGTCGTTCGGTCTCCGCATTGTACAACTCGGCCTCCACCGGCCATATTGTCTTGCAATTTTACATGGGTATTTTACCAAAATCTGTCGACCAAATTAATTTTGGTTAAAATCTGACAAAAATAGCAGACAATTTACATGGAGACATGTGTAAGTTTTTTATGATACCTCGCCGAATTCTTCGTGTTTTGAAAAGAGCTTCAGAAAATTAAATTTTGTAGAAAATATCAAAGTTTGCATTTTATGTCACGTGACTTTTTCCGAAATTACGGGTTAATTACAAAACTAGAGGGGTCAAAGAAGTAATAGATGGTGGTCTAAACATGATATGGCGCCACGTTGGTGCGATTTGCATGACGAATATTTAAGATAAAAATACAGACATGTTGTCTGAACAGCTATGTAAGAGTACTGTTTTGATGCATTGTTTTCATTCTGTGAATGTTCGTACGGTATACAGAAGTGCGTGACTGGAGTGTTAATTAGTCGGAACCGGTACTATTTTAGAATTAGGACAGTACAGTTTCAATGACCAGTATCAGTATGAAGATCCGAACTCGCCGCACTGTTACCTTATATTACATATATGGCCAATACAATTCTGCGTCACTGAGATGTTTGTAGGCTTAGTGATAACTCATGGGTCAACTAAGTTACTAACTCCACGGAGCAGGTACCACTAATAGCTAACAGTGGCTCAATCTGTGAAGAAAATAACCCACTTCAATGTAGCCTGTAAGTTTGTTGCCGTTTTCACAAAAAAAACCAGCCACTGATCTCAATCCTGAGCATGATGAATCCAGTCCATGCCTCGTGAACCCAATTTCTTTGAAGTTTTTAATGTTCTCCCATGTACACGCAGGTCTTCCGAGTATTCTTTTTCCGCCAGCCTTTCCGGCGAAACTTTCTTAAAATCAGTTTTTCTTCTAAACCCATGCTTACTACCTTCCCTGAATATTTTTTCTTCATTTAACCATCCTAACAATATTGGTGTCAAGTGCTAATCATGCAGGTCGTCGTTATGTGTCTCATATTTCCAAATGTTGCCCACAGCACCCTGTTCTCGTACACCTCCAGCATGTGTTCACATTCATTCGTAGTCATGTCACATCAGTGACTTCTGAGTATGGGAATGGCAGTGTGCAGCATACCGCGAAGTCTGAGGTTTTCACGACGGGTTGATGATGATTGAAGTCTTCCGGTATGTGACGCCGTGTTATATGGTTAATACCAACGTATCGGCGGTGCTTGCCCCCTCGATCTTCGGGGTCCAAGAGGCGCAAACTATTTGGGTTTAAAGATGGAGGCAACCCGCTCCACCGGAACATCGAGACGACTTTTCATATCTCAAGTTTTAAATCTTCCTGAAATACCGTATTTAAGGATAATGTTATCTCTGTGCTGTGTGCTGTATGAATTGGCATGGCGTACTGCAGTTGCAGCTCCACGCATTGTTAACTGTGGCATTAAATGAAGGTGGGGGTTAGTGTCACTCCCCGTCCACTTTACCGCCCCCCTGCGAAAGAATCCAAGAGATTTGAGGCTGGTTGGGCCAAGACTCGGCCTGAAGCCTGTGGAGAAAGGAAAAATATCCTTGCCGGGATTCGAACCCTTGATTCCTCTGCATCTCGTATTGTAGTTTACTATACTGAGCTGTGACTGCTGCGTCCCGCTGCCCACGTGTGAACGTGATATCTTATTGCTTGTTTTCTTTGTTACAGGTAAGTACCGGAAGAGGGGTATTCTTCATTTGTGCGATTTGTGCAGACGTATTGGCGTTGTAAGTAGCTGTGCATTCTGCAGTGCCGACTGTTAAGTAAGTTTTGCTGTACAGTCACTTGCAGGCGAGACGATATTGGGTCCAGGTTAATGTGCGATTTCTTGGCTGTTCGGAATGCAGGAGTTTTCTTTCTTGTTCGTTATTTCAGTTTGTTTATTTCCTTTGCCCACTTTGCGTTGTTTACATCCCTCCCTTGTGCCCCGCTTTTAGTATTTTCAATGGGATAGCTCCCATAACAGCTTAAAAAAGATTTTGCACCAAGATCTGGGGCTGTGTGTTTGTGGTGTACAGTATTTGTAATGACCCTCTTACTAGCACATCAGGGGTGACCACAACGCGGTTCGCGCAGTTGCTGGCGAGGCTTGCACAAGGTACTTGTAAAGTATAATACTGAGGTAGTTTACATGTACACGATTTTTTAAAGAAAGAGTCTTCTAACTGAAATTAATCTTTTGTAACTGATGAACAGAAACTTTATGTGGAACATTCCTGTTGGTATATCAATTATAACAAATCTAAATAAAATATCCAATCACAACAACACACTTTTATGAATATATTGATTAAGGGGTGACTAGTTTCGATCCCAAGCTTGGGCCATCATCAGGCCATAATAAGACGAGAAAGTGAACACATACGGAAACTAGAAATCATTAAGCGATTGTTCTCCCCTTTCACATCAAGATACATTAAAAACATATGCCAAGATTGCAAGGTAAAAACAGTACAAAAATACAGCGAGCTCCAAAAACGCGTTAAAATTACTATTTAGTTACCGAACAGTTTTGAAAATAGTTGCTTAAAATACCAACTCAAAGAATTTCAAAAAGTAAAAGCATGTCGTACATCAACTGTACAATTTCTTAATACACATATTTAGAAGATACCAATATACTTGTGTAATGCACGCCACCGGCATTTTATGCTAGGTCCCAATTTGTGTGTGTGCATATGTGTGTGTGTGTGTGTGTGTGTGTGTGTACACGAATCTGGAAGAACTTTATTTCATCTCCAAAACAATTATTCTACCAATGAATCAACATCCTATTTTTATAAAAACAGCAACAAATTCGCCCTAGTTATCAAATGTAATTACAGTGGTGCGAAACTCCTGTTTAAGCGACGAACAGATGTGTATTTCAAACGGTCTCTTTTTTTCTTTCTCCTTGGAGTTGAAGGCAGGCTCTTCATCCGAAACGTTGGTAGCAGTGTACATGGTGCGACAATTTAATTCCCGGAATAGTCGCAGCGTGTCGCTGGGGTGTTGAGTCAGGCAAACTCGTGTACTCATGCACGTTTGGACATGTTCCATCTTGCGTTTACATGAGCCACAGACCAAATGAGTCGTTCATTCGCGAGCAGCAAAGGAAGTAGTACGTGTCCGTGGTATACGGTTGGCGGAAAAATGAGTGACAAGAATCGGGAGCAGCGGATAAACATCAAGTTTTGTTTGAAGACTGGTAACAGTGCTAGTGAAACGTTAGCCTTATTAACAGTGGCTTATGGTGAATAGGCTAAGAAGAAATCGAGTGTTTTTGAATGGCACAGGCGGTTCAAGGAAGGACGAGAAGAAGTGCAAGACGACCCAAGAAGTGGGCAGCCAAAAACGCAAAGGGCAGATGCAAATGTGGACAGAGTACGAACCTTGGTGCGTTCAGATCGAAGATTAGGTGTGAGAGTAATAGCAGAGGAATTGAATATGATTAGGGAAACAGTGCGGCAGATTGTAAAGGAAGATTTGGGAATGAGAAAGATTTCGGCAAAAATGGTGCTTCGAATCTTGACACATGACCAGGAAAAACGTCGGCTTCACATTTCATCTGATCTTTTACGCAATGCAGAGACGTTTGATAGGGTCATTACCGGTGATGAAACGTGGTGTTTTCAATACGACACGGAAACAAAACGACAGAGCATGCAGTGGAAAACACAGAATTCACCTCGGCTGAAAAAAAGCGCGCATGTCTCGGTCGCAGATCAAGACCATGCTTGTGTGTTACTTCGATCACAAGGGGGATAGTTCAGTACGAATTCATTGCACAAGGACAAACCGTAAATCAACAGTGTTATTTGGAAGTGCTGACAAGGTTACGGGAATCTGTTCGGAGGAAAAGACCCGGACTCTGGCCTGATAAGTGGATTCTCCACCATGACAGTGCCCCTGCGCATGATGCGTTCGCGAGTTCCTGGCTAAGAACTCCATTACAAAAATGAATCATCCACCTTATTCACCCGACTTAGCCCCCTGCGATTTTTGGTTCTTTCCAAAATTAAAAAATGCCCTGAAGGTGCAAAGATTTGCTGACCTCTCAGACATCCAACGAAACGCGAAAAAGTTACTGCGAGGTATTCCGGAAAACGATTTTCAAGACTGTTCCCGACAGTGGCACCATCGTCTCACGAATTGCATAGCTTCACAAGGAGAGTATTTCGAAGGCGACAGTAGCCACTAGTGCACAGGTAAGCAAATTTTGCTTTTACAGGGCCATTCCGGGAATTGTCGCACCTCGTACTTTTGGCATGTAGAAATGCCTTCATGTCAAGGGAATGGTGAACGACCTAGCCCGGTACTCAGAATCTGTTTTGTGTTCAATACATTTAGTAGAATTAAGTCTAATATAGCCAGACCCCGCTATCACCGCTGTTTGTTCACCGCAATTTGTGGTGGTACCAGGGGTGCTGATAAGTCCTTAGCCCGACCTACTTCCCGATGTATGTTTTTTATGGGTAGAATATTTCGTTTGATGCTAGTCTTTTTATATATATAAATAGTACTAATATTCCTTCAATTATAAGTAGGATATATGACACTCGAAATCTTGTGTCGCTGTAGCTTGTTTGCTTCCTGGTCGGGCTAAGGACTTACCAGCACCCCTGTATATGCAGGGTGGCGGTAAATCGTAATACGCCATATAGGAAATTTCTGTTCACATATGTTTATGGGTTCTTTTCGCGGGTGGCTGTATTTTCGTTTTAGTTAACCGTCCCTTCTTCTGTTTTACTCGTTTTAGCGTAATATGGGCGCTATCATTTGTTCGGATTAAATGGCGTCGAACGGTAGGATGATCAGTGAAACGTTTTGGCAAAGGGACACAACCGTTACTGTGGGTTGGTTCGTGGGCCACATATTGCACTCGGCGATTTGCGGTTTCGTCACACATGGCCTACAGCGACTGAGGTTAGCCATGAATAACCTCATTAAAGGTACTGCGTTTTCTGGGCGGGATTCGAACCTGACCCCCCACCCCACGCCGAATACAAATCAGAAAAGTTACGGCTCGGGAAATCTTGTACAAACGTCTGGTATGTTTATTGTATTCATTGTATTTAAAAACAAATTACTGTCAGGTTTGTTCAATTCAGACAGCATTGATTTCTAAAACAGTAACGCAGACTTTTTGTTTTGTTCATAACCACATCTCACAATCACTGAACCAGTGCTGCTTATGTCCTTTTTTCCGGATTTCTAAATTTCTTGCAGCCATTTTGTGTGACGCTTTGGGCTTGGGATTGGCCCATCGCAAGGCGTATGCGTACAAAAGACAATACAAAACATCATCAAGGCAGGCAGGCAATGTACGTATAGCGTAACATTGAGGCGCGTTAGTGTAGTGTAGTGTAGTGTAGTGGAAAAGCAATAAGTACTACATATTCTGCGTTTCTGTAGCCGTAGGTATCCAGCATGCAATGCGCATGCGCGTTATCATCTGTGGCCTATCCGGCTCTACAGTATTTTTTCACATTATCTCATAAACTGCACGATTTTCGGAAGAAAGTTTCTCGTTCTAAGAAGAATTAACCATAAATGTATGTTGGTCTTTATGTAAAGTACCCATTTTTATTATCATAAGATTTTAATGAGATTTGAATGCTCTTGACGGATTTTTTAAAAATACTCATATATCAAATTTAATGAAAATCCGTCCAGTGGGAGTCGTATTGTTCCATGCATACGGACAGACACGACGAAGCCAATAGTCGCTTTTCGCAGTTTTGCGAACGCGCCAAAAAAACGCGGATTTGCGTCTGTGTACCGACTGGAACTGGAACCTGCAATCCTGCGCGTGCGCGGTAGCGGCCATTACACGCGCCTATGATAGCGCGTGCACTGTGATCACGCAATTCACAGATACGATCGGCAGCACAACTGGAGGCATCAGATCAAGTACCGGTATGGGTGACCGTCCTTTAAAGGAGGCGGGGGATGAATTGAGGCCGTTTCGAACGTAATGTTGAATGCTTTTTAGAACACACCGGATCCAGTATATCTGCTGTCTTGGCCGCAGTCAGACGGCTCACTGTAATTGACAAGTTCGCACACAGCTGTAGCGTGGTGGCCTGTTCGTCCGGGGTGGATAGCACAGTAAGATCATAATTAGCTTATCAAGTACAGCCTGATACTGATATGCATAGTGTTACGTAGTGATAACGTATCACGTAAGGAATAGTACTTGGGCGGGCCCTGCGTCTGTGGAAGGAATTTCGAAACGGTTCCGCTTCTAACTGGTGCAATTCACGCTGCTATTGTTACGTAACACCAGTTGAAAGTGTTTTGCGATTATCGTGTTTCCACGTCGGCACTCTCTGCATATGTGTTCAAACGTTATGCCACACCATGTTTCTCCCGACAGCAATAAGACTCGTTCCTTCAGTGAATCCTCCCACACATTTTACCCAGTTATGTAGCGTCTGGGGTTGCAGATTCCTGAACTGTATCTTAATGAGGTACTGTTCAGCGACGGTTAGTCGGTCGTGTATTTAGTTGGTTTACTGACTGGGCGTCGGACCCTAAGGCCAGAGACTCCGCGATCGATCTTGGCGGCGGTGGAATAGCTTCCTTTACCACTGTCATGCCAGACCGACTTTGGTACTGTACCTTTCCAGTCCGCACGTCGAAGGGGGGAGGGGGTAAGTAAAGCGTCCTGGCCGTGCAGCTAGCCAATACGCCTTGTGTCGTGGTACCTAGTTAAGTACAGATAACAATTACCGTACTGTAGGTATTAATGACGCTGTCACGGACTACTCCTTCGAATGCTGCGGTGACTGGTGAATTATGGGTTTGAAAGGGTCCCCTTGAAGGTACTGTCCCGGCGTTTGCCTGGATTGACTAAGGAAGATTGTGATAATGTCTGTCGGGGTAGTCAATGTTCAGGCCGACATTCGAATCAAGGATAGGAAGGACGATGACTTCGAATAGCAATCGGTTTATGAAGAACTGATCAACACGCCAGGTAGCCACATGCGTATTTTACAATTTCTCGATTTAAAAACATTTATTTCAAGCTTTTTCACCGTCTTGTCAAGCTGTCGAATATTACGTCGCACCGTGTAGTCATACACCCGTTCCATCGACTTCCACGGCGAGAAACTGTACGAGTATGTTATGCCTCCGAAAGCCCTGCAGTAGCTGCCAGTAGAATGATCACACTGCGGGACGGACGACCGACTGATTGTATCTCCACAGGGGGAAATGTTTTCCATTGTCCAGAACGGCTGTCGGGCCATTGAAGTCTACGGCGGGTACCGGGGTTGTTGCCCCGGAGGTGAAGTGTTAAGGGCGTGAATATACCACTTGTCTGCATCTTAGTTCTGTCCCCCTGTGTCTCCAAGGCGTTGGTAATGCGTACATAACACACACACACACGTACATAAATACACGCACTTGCGCGCGCTCATACGAATGTGTATATTCATAAAAAAATTTCAGTTGTACTTGTTGATTGTAAACTTTTTTAAACTAATGTAAGCACAACTCTGGTGTGTCTTCTTCGTTGTGAATGTATTTGCCCGAGTTGTATCTACAGCATAGTTACAGTTCGGGGGTTCAGCTTTGGCGCCCTAGAAGCTGGGAAGATGGAACGTCATAGCCCATTTTTCGTATATTTGTGGGAAATTGTCGTGCGGATTGTAGCAGTACGTTTCGTGCAACAATAGCCTAGCTCGCGCATGCGCCAGTCAACCGGTAATGCGGGGTCTGGCAACTTTACGGCTTCTGAAGTCACGTGATGGTAGCATCCGGTGCCGTAAGTAAACACTATGAAATGGCTAACAATGTATACAGAGACGTTCATTGGATTCTATTTTGAGATTGAACGGAATGTGATTTTGTGTATGGCTGGGAAGTTGCTCCGTTTATTGCGGGCATTCACAACCAGCGACAAGGCGTCTCAGTATTCGCTGCGGCACTCTTTCCCAAGCAGTTGTCCGGGGAACCAGCCTCCCCCAGAGCGCCCCGAAAATTCATATAACTTTGCAGCAAATGAAAATTCCATTTATGAATAAACTAATAAGAGATTGGGTAATGGAATGCCTGCTACTATTCGGTGCAGAATTTTTTGTCTTTCAGTTGCTATCTAAAAGTACGAAGGTCAAGATGAACTGTAATTTTGCCTGATATTTTGTATGGATGTGAAGCTTGGCCTCTCACATTGAGGGATGAACATAGGTTGTGTGTGTTTGAGAGTGGGGTACTGAGGAAGTATTTGGGACTAAGAAGGGCGAGGTAACAGACTACTTACATGACGAGGAGCTTAATGATCTGTACTGTTCACCAAATGTTATTCAGGTGATAAAATCAAGAAGAATGATGTGGGCGGGGCAAGTGGCATGTAGAGGTGAGTACAGGGTTTTGGTGGCGAGACCTGGAGGAAGGAGACCACTTGGAAGATCTAGGCGTAGATGGGAGGATAATATTAAATCGATCTTCAAGCAGTGGGATGGGGAGGCATGGACTGGGTTGCTGTGGCCTAGGACAGGGACAAGTGGCGGGTGCTCGTGAACATGGTAATGGACGTCTGGGTTCCATAAAATGCGGGGAATTTCTTGAGTAGCTGAGAACAGGTTAGGTTAGGAAGGACTCTGCTCCATATAGTTAGTCATTTAGTTAGTCAACCACGCAGTTTCTCAGTTAATGGCAACTAGAACCACGTTATTTGCCTAATAGTGTAACCTAAACTTTCTTCCTTTGAGGAACCCGTAAAATAATTTTTTATATTCCGAGGAACCTGTAGGTGTTAAAATGTTTACGGGCCAGAAAAAATTGTTAAGGGGAAACGCTGTTAAGTTTGTGCTGAAATATTGTCCAGAGAGTGTATTTGTGAAGAGCTTTTGTATTTAAGAAAACACGCACGGAGAATAATATTGCCAATTACAGGAAAAATATCCCGAGATATTTCGAGGGATATTTCTAATGTTTCGCATTCAAAATTTTTATGCATTAATGCCACGATTTCTCGCGGAACACTGGTTGTGTAACACTACGCTGATATGTTGAGGACTGAAATTTGTTTTAGGTTAATCAGTAGAGTGACATCAGATTTGGCGACGACCGTTTCCTTCCACGTCCTTCCCATTTCATTATTCGCCATCCTACCGTATACAAGTACTGTAGTACTAAACTTTATGTTTTCCATCCCGAAGTGTTAGTAAAGCAATATAGGGACTAAATGTAACAGTCCAACACGACAGTTTATTGGTATATCTACAACCATAGATACATGGGCTACATGTTTCGATTCTTATCGAGTCATCTTCAGGCCCTCAAAGAATACAGATCCAATTAGCAAGGTAGTCAAGTGCAATGTGGGATCCCCAATGCTTACATAGTAGTTACTGTAATAATATGGAATCGTATATCATATTGTTACAGGAACTACTATGTAAGCATTGGGGATCCCACAGTGCACTTGACTGCCTTGCTGTTTGGATCTGTATTCTTTGAGGGCCTGAAAATGACTCGATAAGAGTCGAAACACGGAGCCCATGTATCTATGGTTGTAGATATACCAATAAACTGTTGTGTTAGACTGTTACATTTAGTCCTTATATTACTGTAATACTGTATAGGCTGTGCTAGTGAGTGGGATCGTTAAATAAACCATAAGCAATCTTTTAAGCGTTACATCCCTGGTGTGTTGCGATAAGTAGATATATTTATTCAATAAACCGTCACGCACAACACAGCGATATCAAAGGTTACTAGTTTCGGCCTACGTACAGGCCATCGTGTGACCTGTGCATTATTTAGAACATATGAAAAAACCAAGAATGTTGACGTCATAACAATTCTTAACTACGCAAAAATTAAAATACCAGAACCCTGTACAGCATCAAACTATACCCTTAAAAAAGGCACACTTTTTTCAGAATAAAGGATGAAATTAAACTGTTATGTATTAAAAACCAGAATTGGAATAAACAGTTATATTACCTGCACCTAAAAGTGGCTAATTCATGGAAAAGGAATTGGCAATGTGTAGAACATACTATAAACGCCAAATTAGATACAGAGTTTGGAAAGAAGAATAGGACATTAGAGGAAATAGTAGACAAACTTAAAAATACCCAACTTAAAACCTAGGAAAAACAATAACATTTTTCCTAGAATAATTAATACCAGTTACTTACTTACTTACTTACTCCATGGAGCAGAGTCCTTCTTGAGAAGCTAACTGGTTCTGCAGCTAGTCAAGAAATTCCCCGCATTTTTGGAACCCTAAGGTTCATCACCGTACCCACAAGTGCCCGCC
>Ga0209629_10004119_pt1 | contig 10682 bp, 12 predicted proteins | sample TergutCu122P5_FD_187286 | JGI IMG/M metagenome (GOLD analysis project Ga0209629, IMG submission 187286) | Cubitermes ugandensis P5 segment gut microbial communities from Kakamega Forest, Kenya - Cu122 P5 (SPAdes) (version 2) | ecosystem: Host-associated > Arthropoda: Insects > Digestive system... | reverse complement strand
TCTCGTTTGTCCTCTTAGTCATAGCATACTATGTATATAGGCAATATGTAACATTGTAATTTTCCTCTTTAGTTTTCACCATATCAGACCTGATGATGGCCTTATAGTAAAGGGCCGAAACATGTCATCTACCCTGTGACACCTTACACCATAATAAAGTGTTGTGTTTTGACTCACCCACCCGATATCTTTTGATATCTGATATTCTAATTTCTTTAGTGTCACACCATATCTGACCCTCCTCTTCCTTAGTATTCTGCACTGGAATCTTCAAATGACTTCAGCATTCTTGAACACACGTTTCCTGATCATATGTCAAAAAAATGTTGAAGTAGGAAATGACCAAACTTTGGAAGGTTATTTATCTAGTGATTTTGAGGTGCAGATGTGCTGCAAAAGCAGTGACAAAACCTTGGGTTCAAAAATGGCAGGGAATTTGCTGAATGAGTGACTCTACCATCTCAGTTTTCAAAACATGTTGCTGCACACTTCAGCTAATAGAAGCTGACCAAGGTTGTATTATATATGAAGCAGGGAATATACTGCACAACACTGTTTGAGAAAATGGTGTCAAATGTTACCCGTTTTTTAAGATCTCTGTTTCATTGAAACAGTTTGTTAGATTAGTTTCCTTGTTTCTTGTTGTTTTTATGGGTCACCTATGAATTACACTGTTAAGTTTTTTGTATAAACCACCACCAAATGTTCACCCATAAAGCAATGACTAAATCATACATAACAAAAGTAAAAACATGTTCCATTTACACATTTTGCAAATAACACTTTATCTTTCAGTAAATGTCATACATTACAACGCTTTAACAATCTGTACAACTGAATTCATCCCTTGCATACAAAACAGTGACAAAGAGAATGAATTTCTGTTAGGGAAAATATGCAGGGTACCAACTGTTACAAGTCAAAGATGCCACATGTCTCTATGCCAAAAATGCTGTTTACATGAATATGGGTAACATCATCCTGTTTGCTAGTTAATCATTAGCAAAATAATCCACACAAGCATAATACCCCAACATAAAACATTTGTTCATTATTATATGTCAACTTGTTTTTGGATGACAGCACAAAACAGTTCCCAAGCAGCCAACATCCAATAACTTCCACTAGCAACACAGGATGTTCATAGGTTTGAATAGTCATGCATGGGAATTAATGTGACATACAAAAGAAAGCAAAAAAAGTTTACACCACACACAATGTGTACTGTGATAATGTATAACCTTTAACAGCTCATATATATTTATAAATTGGTTGTATATTTTTATAGTATCACGCTGCTAATCGAGATCACATAAATAAAGCCAATTGCATGTTTCACATCATCATATGTCGACGTATAATGTATAGGAACCTCTTTAAACGTCATCTTTATGATACTTTGGATTTTTGTTGCAAAATTACAGAATATTTTACATTTTATTATTCCACTAATGGGAATGGTATTTAAAGTATTTTATCAGGTTGACTGTGAACAGGAGGCATCTTCTATAGCAAAATTTTCCATTTATGTATTTGTATCCTCTACGTGATGATGGTTGAATGGTATGACCATAACATGTCATATGAAGATAGTAGTATGGAAATTCACATGACCATATTTCTGTAATGGAATAACACCAGAAACATTTCTCAAGAGTAATGGCATAATTATACAGTATTACCAACTTTGGAATTATACCTAATCATACAACACCCAAAGACTTCTAAATTTGTAAAAAGGAGGGGCCAATATTTGTGATTAACAGTTAACACAACTGTCACTATTAAGGTTTTATATATCACAAAAGAAAATGTAAGAATAGTCTTCATTTTTTTTGCATTGTTCATATACAATGTTACTATTTATTAATATCTGACTAAATACACTTACACATTATATACACCCTGTTGTTTTACATTAATATATCTCCAACATGTTTTGGGTCATGTGGAGTCATTATCAGGGAGATAAATATATGTGAGTATCCACACAGAATAGAATAGTGTGTTCACTCAGGAAGTATGCCTGACAAACAGCAATACAGGATGACTGATGATTGAACGGAAAATTGAATGCCTATTTCTGCAACCATGCAAAGGAATACTCACAACAACTGTATACAACCATATCATCTCCAGTATTGCATATTTTGTGTGTGTTATAAACTTCACTTTAATATTATATCTATATAGACTGTCAATGATAATGGATTAATAAAGAACCTATAAGAAATATCACACTGAAGCCATTATATCTTGCACACAAGGAGATGCAAAGTGACTGTATACTCACAGTGCAAAAAATATATTTAGGAAGGTCTAAAACATGGGTCCATAAATTTTGCAAAAGTCTAGCAGCCACATCCAAAACTAGGTGCCATAAGGTGACGAAGTAAGTTCTGTACCAAGAATCCACACATGAGGTGTGACCTGTGAAACTTACTGTTAAATGAGACTTCCTGCTTGGTGCATATGAAGGTATACACAATTTTGTGTCAGAATAAAAACTTAAAACAACTATGCTGAAAATGTTAGGCACCAATGTAGTACAAAATTTAGTTGCCCACACTATCCGGTGCCTAGAACTTATGTAAACAATTTTAAATTATAAATAAGAGCCAAAGAAACAAAGTTCTCAAATTAAGCACTACACATTTGAGTACAGAAACAGTAAAATTACATACTCTTAGTGCATTCATGTTCTCTTTCGTTGGTTTGAAAATTGTGTCTTCTTCACACATAATAAGCTTTTCAAATGCCAGTGTTGGTAAAATTTTAAGTTCAGTTGTAATAGCAATGATCGCGGACTTTGATTTCTGATACACCTGCATCAACCGCTCCTGAAAATAGAGATAGAATATTCCAATTTATAACAAATTTTTTTTTTAAATTCCATACATGCTATAAACAAATAAGAAAGACTGTACATTACAGGTCAAATAATAATTAATTCTGTAACACTAAATGAGATTTAAGTCATGAGTTTCTCATTTTTCCATAAATGCCCATTATTTTGTAGCTAATTATCAACAACAATATTATAAAGCTTAGCCAAAGGTGTCTCACCTTTTCATCACTCTTCTCCTTAACATATACTTCAAAATCATTGAGTTGTTGTTCAGTGGGTACTTGATTTGCAAAATCTGCTTGTGGTTGTATTCCCAGGTCATTACAAAGGAGGTCTTCCTGTAAACACAATGGGGAAATTGACTTAAACTGCTCACAGTGACAACATTTTACACACTTTTGTCTTCATCAGCTTCACTCCCTGAAGGCAGGTAAAATTGAAAGTGTTCCTTGTTTTCATATTAAAAATTTAAATACACAAATGATATAAAATAAAATAACAGACATGTTAACATTACGGTTGCATATGGTGTTAATACTGATGGAATAAAAACAAAAAATATGATCTATTTTCCAAGTTCTGAATTTATAATATTCATCCAGTGTGCCACCATTAATCATGGTGCCAGAATGTTGTACTGTCATGGAAAAAACACCGCAGCCTTCTCTCATAGGTCATTCAGTTTGTAAGATCTCCTCATGCTAAAAGCAGTTCTACATACTGATTACCATTATTATTGGTTAACTGCATAAACAAAAACAATTAATGATACAATGCTTGGTTATAAAACCTCATGAGGAGGGACTGGGAGACTTGGATAAATGTGTGATTTCATTATTAAAACATCTAAGAAAAAGAGGTAATGAAGATAGAAGAGGGATTGTACAAGATCCACTGGCATGATTCTCTTATGGTAATCTGAAACTTCATGTCCCATAAAAACGAATCTTTGGTATGCAAGAATGCCGTCCAAATAGTATGTCACATCAACAACTATGATACAATAACAAGAAATGTTGCTATTTCTCAATTTGCATAAACTTTACTTACTTTACTTTTCAGTTCTGCCAATCTTTTTAAGCGTGAGTCTTTAATTTTGCGGTATCCTTCCATTTTCCATCTCAGTGTACGTTCAACATCACACAATGGCAAATTCTCATAGTCACTGACAGGAATCTCCATATTCAGAGCCTAAATATGAAAAATATCATTACTCAGTGGATTTGCCAAAAAAATGGCAGGTCTTGGAGGAGAATACATATCATACATACCATGTACAAAGTCACATACATAAATCGCATTCAACTTAGAAGGGATAAACAGGGCTCATCAAACAGACAGTGCCAGATTAATTTTTCTTGTACTTGTGGCAACACAATAGAATATTTCTTGATGAGGTTAGAAAACACTGCACATTCGATGCATATCATGTTAGCTGTATGTGCTCGTTTGTTCACTGCGCATGTGTGCAAGAACGTGAATGACACTGTGAATTGCGCGTTTCTTTGTCCCATTCATTTGTGTAATTTTCAGTGTTACTCCAAGTGTTACTTTTCACCAAATTACATCACAAAAGACTTTTCGACCACACCCACAACAGGTCATGGGTCCAGGTACGTGAGATTTTCATCAGAAACAGTGCTGTGTATATAATAGTGTGCTGGTAACGTGACGCAGACAAAGGAATTCAGCATGACACAATCCGCTAGTGATTTCAAAGTGCAAATTGAAAAGCTCGAAGGTCCTGACGATTGGCCTAAATGAAAATGGCAGATTTTAATGCTTCTGCATGCCCATTGCTCAGAAGGCATCACTGATGGATCTTGAAAATGCCCTGTTCTGCCCGCAGATGCACAGCCTCAGCAGACAGAGGAACTAGCCAAGTGGCAACAGGATGACATTAAAGCTGCAAGCATCATTGCAAGCGCACTAAACAAGTCTGTTTCAGAGCTCGTGTTGACTTGCACTAATGCTAAAGACATTTGGGACAAGCTGTGTGCATGGTTTGAGTGCAGTAGTACGCAGTGGCTTAATATGCTAATTGAGTCGTTCTTCCAGGCGCAACATGACAAGAAGTCAAATTCTATGACAGTGAATCCCAGTAAGTCCATGAAAAGAAGAGCTGACCACGCAAAACAAAAATTTTCTTGCAACAAGTGCAAACAACTTGGTCATTGGACTTGCAGAGTGTCCTCAAAAGCAGCAGCATGCAAAGAACAGAGGTGGTAAATCAACTTCAAAGAAGAATGCTGATGCGTCTCCAGCGCGTGCACTGGGCACTGTGGATGCAGACAGCTGGTACTGTGATAGCGGTGCTACACGACACATTACACCGAGCAAACATTATTTTGTGTCATACACAAAATTTTCCAATCCTGAAACGATCATACTTGGCAAGAAAAATGTGCTGATGCAAGCGTACGGTCAAGGTATGATAAACATCCAGATATTTCGTAATGGAAGGTGGCTTGACGCAATACTGAAAATCGTTTGGTATGTGCCAGATGCAAGCGCACATCTATTCTCCATCAGAGCAGCCGCTCAAAATGGCTACAGCACAACCTTGAATGAAGGAGTGATGGAACTGTTGCAGCATCAGGAAGGCTTGTTAATGACCTCTATGTAATGGCAATTCGGGTGTGTATTCCACGACACACTGCAGAGGTCCACCTGGCAACGCAAGCGGAAACATTGCAAGTATGTCATGAACATCTTGGTCATCAAAATAAGCACCACGTTGCCACATTATGAAAGTGCTCAAGCAACATGGTATTAATGTGGAAGCAAACAAAGAATTTTGTGAAGGTTGCACTTTGGGAAAAGCACATAGGCAGAGCTTCGGAACTCAGACAAGCCGACCAAGCATCATTGGAGAACAGATTAATGCAGATGTGCTTGGTCCTATGACAGACACGTCAGTGGGTGGTGCCCACTATTACATCTGCTTTAAAGATGATTATTCGAAATTTCGTTGCGTTCTTCATCACCACAAAAGGTGAGGTGGCAGACTGTCTACGAAAGTTTCTGAAAGAAGTAAAGACTGCTGGACATGTCACAAAAGATTTGCTGTCAGACGGTGGCAAAGAATTCAACTGTGAAGCTGTACAGAAAGTATTGGAAGAGCACGGCATTACACACCGACTCACCATGCCATATTCTCCTGAACAGAATGGTGCAGCAGAGCAAGAAAATCACACAACTGTGGAAAGCGCTCGCTCCATGCTTCATTCCAGTGGATTACCGAAAGAACTGTGGGCTGAAGCCTGTAATACTGCAGTATGCATACTCAACTGTACTGGACCTACACCAGTGGACGGTAAGACCCCTTTAGAACTGTGGACTGGATCTTACGCAACTCTTGGTCACTTGCGTGTTTTTGGGACAGAATGTTATGTGCAGATTCCCAAACAGAAAATGCACAAATGGGACCAAAAGAGCAAGTTGGGTCGATGGGTTTGATATATGGGTGAAAAGGATGGCTATCGAATTTGGATACCTAACGAAAGGAAGATGGTGTTGAGTCATAATGTGCTCTTTAAGCCAGAAGTTGTATGCAATTTGCACAGCAACATCACCAAAACTGAAAGCATGTGCTCTTCACTCCATGTAACTCCAAGTCAAGAAATTCCGGTACTTCAAAACCACAAAAGTGATGATGAAAATAATATGTCTACTTCTGGAGGAAATACTGCGTCTACATCTGGAGGAAGTAATGATTCAAATTCGGAAAAGAATGTTCAAGATCGCAAGAGTGTACGTGAAAAGAACAGCCAAATTGGATGACTAGTGGCAAATTTGTTTGCCTAGCTGATGATAGTGAATGAGACTACTGTTTGAGTCCAATTTCATACACTGAAGCGATGCACCAAATGAACAGAAGCAGTGGATGGAAGTGATGAATGAAGAATTAGCATCACTGAAAGAAAATAAGACCTGGGAACTCATCAACAGATCAGCCAATGCAAAGGTGATTCAAAATTGCTGGGTTATGCACGTAAAGAAGTCATGTGATGGCAATGCCCGCTTTAAGGCTCACTAGTTGCGAAGGGTTATGCACAAAAACAAGGCATTGATTATGATGAAACCTTTAGTCCCGTAGCATGCTACGACACTATCTGCACACTACTTGCGGTGGCCGCTTCAAGAAATACGAAGCTGAAACAGTTTGGTGTGAAAACCGCTTTCCTCTACGGTGAACTAGAAGAAGAGGTGTACCTAGAGCAGCTGGAAGGTTTTGACGATGGCAGTGGTCATGTATGTTGACTGAAGCGAAGTCTACTGTCTAAAGCAAGCACCACAGTGCTGGAACAAGCGGTCTATTAGTTTTATGGAGAAAGTCAGATAGAAGAATAGCTCAGCTGATCCCTGCCTGTTTTATTGCAAGCATGTAGACAGTTTTCTCTATATTGCAATTTATGTTGATGATGGACTTGTCGTTGGTAACAAGGATGAAGAAATTGAAATGTTTTTAAGGTTAATGCAAGAAGAATTTAGAATTACAATTGGCTCGCTTGAGAACTTCCTCGAAATGCAGATTAAGTGTCAAAGTGATGGGTCAATTTTTGTTAGCCTAGAAGTGTATACAGACAAGATACTGCGAAAATTCAACATGGCTGAAGCAAAAGGTGTGTAAATGCCTGCCAGTCGCGAATAAAGTGATAATCACAAAGACATCAGCGGCAAGGTTCCATATCGTGAGGCAGTGGGAAGCCTTATGTATCTTGCAGCAGCAACACGTCCTGACATAGTATTTGCTGTAAATAAAGCTGTGTGTGTCATGGACAAACCAGCTGAAAAGGACTGAAACAATGTCAAATGCATCTTTCGCTACTTGCGATCAACCAGCAGCTATGGCCTCAGGTATGCTAGAGGTTCTGCCAAACTGAAGGTATTTAGTGATGCTGACTTTGCAGAAGATAAGGTAACTAGACTTTCCACCATAGGCATTACAGCTATATTTGCTGACGGCGCAGTGTCTTGGACAAGTCAACTGCAGAAGATGACAGCCCTCTCGACGACTGTAGCCGAGATCATTGCAGCAAGTGAAGGGGCTAAAGAATTAGTTTGGTTGAAGTGTTTGTTGTCAGAACTGTTGCCTGACTTTGTCAGAGAAGCACCCGTACTGTACATTGACAACGCCAGTGCCACCAAACTAACCATGAACCCAGAGTATCATAAAAGGTCAAAACACAGTGAGGTACAACACTTCTATGTGAGGGAGAGATACCTTAATGGTGACATCGGGATAGAATATGTCAACAGAAGAAGACAGCCAGCAGACCTGCTCACAAAGCCTATTGAACATGTTCGATTCAAAGTGCTGTGTTGTGAAGTAGGAATTACCCCTAGAGAGCAATGAAGTGGCTTATGCAATGTTCTCTGTGTGACAGTGTTTTGGAGGAAGTGATGAGGTTAGAAAACACTGCACACTAGATGCATATCGTGTTAGCTGTATGTGTGCATGTATTCACTGTGCAGTGTGTGCAAGAACACTGACGACACCGGATTCCAAGTTTCTTTGTCCCATTCGTTTGTATAAATTTTAGTGCTGCTCCAAGTGTTACTTTTCACCAAATTACATCACAAAATAGTTTTTGACCACACCCACAACAGGTTATGGGTATCACAGCATATCTCCATAAAAATGCCAGGCCCTGTTCCAGTCCAGAAAATAACTATTCTGTTTTTCCTTCTTATCAAATATTGATTTTGGTGTTTGAGATAAATAAAATATACTGGCTTTATTATAATCATTATATAATCCAATGATATTGTTATTGATATTGATGATATTACCTTACTCAATTCTGACATCTCCTGTAAGTACTGTTCTATCTTCCTGATAAAAACATTCTTGTTTTCTTGCTCCTCTTCAAGCATTTCATCAAAGAGACTCTGAAAACAATCCCAATCAGAACACCCTTAGAAAATAAAAATTAAATGTGCAGAGAAATGTTAATGACATATTGTTAATGAAAATCCTACTTCTACACACTATTTGTCAGACCTATCCAGTGCCAGATGGAACAAAATTCAAAATTTGTGTCACCATATTTGTGGACCAACAACACCATCTTGTGGAGTTACATAAAAAATGCCACATATTGGTGTATTGGACAAGTGGCCAACTTATACAAACGCAAACACCTGATCACTGCAACTTCAATAACTCCAGAGAGAGACACTAAGCTGTGTATAGGCTGAACTGAAGTATCAGTCAGGAATCTGTCATGCCAAGAAAGGAGTGCAAATGGAAATTACTGACAGAAACTTTTTGTGGTAACCTCCAATTCAGTGTTTTATTTTTCTCAAAACCTACAAATTTCTGGACGTCCTTCACTCTCTCTCATGCACTGTGTAAAGTATAAACAGAACAAAATACCATTATTAAACTTGAAAACCAAAGGGGCAAATGATCATTGAAAACTAAACCTTAAAACTTAATTCACCTGAACATGTTTCCTCACCGCCTCACACCTCTGCTGTATACTGGCTTCATTGTAACCACAATCCTCCCAAATCAGTGCCAGTTTTTCCATGTTGGTCTTGACAATGTCATTCACAGCTTCTCTCACTTCTTCAAAACTACTGAAAATGAAGAATTACACGATTCTTGGGTTAACAGACAAGTTACAATGTATTCTTTGCAATTCTGCATATGCTAACAACTTTGCATTTATGAACTCCAGATAGAAACCCTGTGCTCGAATGGTGATTAATATAAGGTATTATTGAGAAACCAAAAACATTTTATTGTATCACCTTTATTTTCTGACTAATGCACTTAATTGTATAAACTCATAAGGTTAATCAATATTATGTATCAATATTTTAAAATATTGATACATGTAGATTTTAACCTTATGCGTTTTATACAATTAAGTGCATTAGTCGGAAAATAAAGGTGATTGACTTGAAAATGCACAGTGAAAACATGAAATTTTATTGTATATTTTTGTTAAATACTGACCATACAGGAACATTGTTTTGTACTAATTTATAGGCTGACACAAAAATCAGTTAACTGAAAACACTTGCTTGTTTAAAATTTTGATGGCAATATAAAGTAAAGCCAGCCAATTTGTAAAATTGTATTGAAGTGTTTGAGCTGTTCACAGAACACAGACAACCTCACTTTGAACAATTTTTGTAGATTCAGTGAGTAAAAGAGAAATTTACAACACATTTTAGTTTATATTTAATTCACTACTTAACTCAGGGGTCCACAAATTTTCCAAAAATCTAGAAACAATTTGAAAAGTCTAGGTATTATAGGGGTAATATGTAGTAAGTTCCTTGTTGAGGATCCACAAATATTGAGCCACCATACAAAATTTAGTTGCCTAGGTGACCTAGCACTGGACACATGTGCATCACTGGGATAGCTGATGTATAGTTGATGCTGTGTAACAGCAAATTACATTTATTTTTTTTAGTCACATATAACTAACAATTGTTTACTCACTTCCAGCTGCAGATAACAGAATGGCTTAGTGACAACAATATACAACTCTATACAGAAATTTCATCAAGACTTTGCACCTGCTTTGTTTCAACCAGCATCTGATACTTGCCCTAGAAGATAAGTCACAGAGGCCAAAGTCATTGTTACCAACACACAGACACAGTAGGAAAAAAGGAATACTCTACAATATTTCTAAACAGTATCTAAGGCCAGTTTGGGTTTGTGTCAGGATGGATCATAAGTGTAGGTCTGTATCGTTGAGTTTATAAACAAGGGATGCACAAATCCTGGGTGCCCAGCCACCCAAAGAATGAATTTTAAAGGGGGGATGCCTCATATTTTTGGCATAGTTGTTGCCCCCCCCCCCCC
>Ga0209629_10004118_pt1 | contig 10682 bp, 3 predicted proteins | sample TergutCu122P5_FD_187286 | JGI IMG/M metagenome (GOLD analysis project Ga0209629, IMG submission 187286) | Cubitermes ugandensis P5 segment gut microbial communities from Kakamega Forest, Kenya - Cu122 P5 (SPAdes) (version 2) | ecosystem: Host-associated > Arthropoda: Insects > Digestive system >... | reverse complement strand
AGAGTGTACAGTGTGAGGTACTGACAGACAGTGGACAGAGTGTACAGTGTGAGGTACTGACAGACAGTGGACAGGGTGTACAGTGTGAGGTACTGAGAGACAGTGGAGAGAGTATACAGTGTGAGGTACTGAAAGGCAGTGGACAGAGTGTACAGTGTGAGGTACTGACAGTGGACAGAGTGTACAGTGCGAGGTACTGACAGACAGTGGACAGAGTGTACAGTGAGAGGTACTGAAAGGCAGTGGACAGTCTGTACATTGTGAGGTATTGACAGAGTGGACAGGCTGCACGGTGTGAGGTACTGACAGAGCGCGAACAGACTGTAAATTGTGAGGTACTGACAGACAGTGGACAGAGTGTACAGTGTGAGGTACTGACATACAGTGGACAGGCTGCACAGTGTGACAGACTGTAAAGTGTGAAGTACTAACAGACAGTGGAGAGACTGTACAGTGTGAAGTACTGACAGACATTGGACAGAGTGTACAGTGTGAGGTACTGACAGACATTGGACAGAGTGTACAGTGTGAGGTACTGACAGACAATGGACAGAATGTAAGAAGTGAGGTAGTGTTAGGCAGTGGAGATACTGTACATTGTGATGTACTGAGAGACAGTGGACAAAGTGTATAGTATGAGATACTGACAGACAGTGAACAGAATGTAAGGAGTAGGTACTGTTAGGCAGTGGAAAGACTGTACAGTGTGGGGTACTAACAGACCGTCGAGAGACTGTACATTGTGAGGTACTGACAGACAGTGGACAGACTGTACAGTGTTACATACTGAAAAGAATTAGAGAGTGTACAGTGTGAGGTACTGACAGACAGTGGAAAGAGTTAATATGTGAGGTACAAAGAGACAGTGGAGAGACTGTACAGTGTGAGGTACTGATAGTAGACAGAGTGTAATGGGTTAGGTCCTGACAGACAGTGGGAAGATGAATTTCATGTTTTCACCGTGCATTTTATAAAGTCAATCACTTTTATTGGCCGACTAATAAGGGTTTAATATCTGTGAATTGTTGTTACAACAAAAGGTCACAGATAATAACCTGTTATTCGACTTGGCAACCGTACCACGTGAATTAGAGGCTACTTCCCTTAACAGTAGTTCTCAACCCATCGCACCAAGTACACAAATCACAAGGTAATTCCAGATCCACTCCATCAATTATTATCCAAGTTTAAATTTGGAACTTTAACGTAGAAATCTGACATTCAGATTCATTTTACAGTCCAAATATCACGCTGCCAAAAACCATTCACGCACACAAAACATCACAAGTAGTTTCATTGAAGCACGTTGAATACTCCCTGAGGATGGATCCAAAAGGTTTCGAAATACGTCAGAGTTTTTAATTGTCTTTTAAAATATTGAAACATAAAATTTAAACTACTGAGTTTATATACAATCAAGTGCAATAGTCGGCCAATAAAAGTGAGTGCGCAGATTGTAATCTGTGAGGTGATGACAGACAGTAGAGAGAGTGTACAGTGTGAGGTACTAAAAGACAGTGGACAGACTGCACAGTGTGAGGTACTGAGAGTGGACAGACTGTACGGGGTGTGGTACAGACAGCAGACAGAATGTAAGGTGTGAGGTACTGACAGAAAGTGAAGACACTGTATAGTGTGAGGTACTGACAGACAGTGGATAGAAAGTAGAGTGGGAGGTGCTGACAGACAAAGGGCAGACTGAAAAGTGTTACGTAATGAGAGACAGTAGAGAGAGGGTACCCTGTGACGTACTGACAGACAGTGGACAGACTGTACATTGTGAGGTACTGACAGTGGAAAGACCACAGGATGAAGTACTTACAGTACACCGACTGTAATGTGTGAGGTACTGACAGACAGTGGGAAGAGTGTAAATTGTGAGATACTGACAGACAGTGGACAGAATGTACACTGATAGGTATTGACAGGTAGTAGAGAGAGGGTAAAGTGTGACGTACTGAATGATAGTAGACAGACTACACAGTGAGGTACTGACAGACAGTGAACAGACTGTACAGTGTGAGGTACTGACAGACAGTGGAGAGACTGTACAGTGTTTGATACTGACAGACAGTGGACAGAATGTACACTGATTGGTATTGACAGTCAGTAGAGAGAGAGTAAAGTGTGACATACCGACAGACAGTGGACAGACTGTACAATGTGAGGTACTGATAGTGGACAGACTACAGCGTGCGGTATTGATAGTAGACAGAATGTAAATTGCAAGGTACTGACAGACAGTGGACAGAGTGCACAGTTTGAGTTACTGACAGACAGTGGACAGAATGTACGATGTTAGGTACTGACGGGCAGTAGAGAGTGTTTAGAATGTGAGATAATTATAGAGAGTGGACAGAGTGTACAGTGTGAGGTACTGACGGACATTGGACCGACTGTACATTTGAGGTACTGAAAGTGGACAGACTGCACAGTGTGAGGTACTGAGAATAGAGAAACTATAAACTGCGAGGTATTGACAGATAGTGACAGACTGTACAGGGTGAGGTACTGACAGCGGATATACTGCAAAGTGTGAGTTACTGACAGACAGTGGACAGACCCTAAAATGTGAGGTACTGACAAGCAGTGGAGAGACGGTAAAATGTAAATTAATGATGGAGAGTGGGCAGAGTGTCGGATGTGAGGTACTCACAGACAGTAGACAGAGTGTATAGAGTGAGGTACTGATAGGCAATGGACAGATTATAGAGGATGAGGTACTGACAGACAGTGGAGAGACTGTACATTGTGAGGTAATGACAGACAGTGGACAGACTCTACAGGGTGACGTACAGACAGACAGTGGAATTACTGTACATTGTTAGGTACTGACATGCAGTAGACAGAATTTACAGTGTGAGGTACAGACAGACAGTGGGGAGTCTGTATATTGTGAGGTACTGACAGTGGACAAACAGTACAGTGTGAGGTACTGACAGTAGACAGAATCTAAAGTGTGAGGTACTGACAGTCATTGGGCAGACTGTGCAATGTGAGGTACTGACAGGGGACAGACTGTACTGTTTGAGGTACTGACAGTAGACAGATTGTAAATTGTGAGGTATTGACAGTCAGTGGACAGACTGTACAATGTGAGGTACTGACAGGCAGTGGACATAATATACTCTGTGAGGTACTGACAGACATTGGCCAGACTGTGCAATGTGAGGTACTGACAGACTGTGGACGGATTGTACAGTGTGAGGTACTGACAGACAGTGGACAATATACAGTGTGAGAGACAGACAGTGGACAGACTGTACAGTGTGAGGTACTGACAGACAGTGGACAGACTGTACAGTGTGAGGTACTGACAAAACAGTGGTTAGACTGTATAGTGTTAGATACTGACAGGCAGTGGACAGACTGTGCAATGTTAGGTACTGACAGGAAGCTGACATAGTTTACAGTGAGAGGTAATGAGAGACAGTGGACAGAGTGTAAAATGTGAGGTACTGACAGACAGTGGAGAGACTGTACCGTGTGAGGTACTGACAATGGACAGAATGCACAGTGTGAGGTACTGAAAGTAAACAGACTGTAAAATGTGAGGTACTGACAGACAGTGGACAGACTGTACAGTGTGAGGTACTGAGAGACACTGGACAGAATGTACAGTGTGAAGTACTTGCAAAGAGTGTACAGAATGTACATTGTGAGGTACTGACAGACAGTAGACAAATAGTACAGGGTTAGTTATTGGCAGACAGTACAGGGTTAGGTACTGATAGACAGTGGACAGACCGTAAATTGTGACGTACTGACAGACAGTGGACAGACTACAGGGTGAGCTACAGACAGACCGGGGACAAAAAAGTATAGTGTGAGGTATTGACAGACAGTGGACGGGCTGTGCCATGTGTGGTACTGACAGACAGTGGAAAGAATATACAACGTGAGGCAGTGACAGACAGTGGACAGACTGCATGTTATGAGGAACTGACAGACATTGGTCAGACTGTACAGTGTGAGTTACGTACACACAATGGACAGACACTAGATTTTGAGTTAATGACACACAGTGGACAGAGTCTACATTGTGAGGTAATGACAGACAATGGAGAGGATTTAGAGTATGAGGTACTTACAGACAGTGGACTGAATGTAATTTGTGAGGTACTGACTGGCAGTGGACAGAGTGTACAGTGTGAGGTTGTGACAGACAGTGGTCATACTTTACAATGTGAGGTATTGACAGGCAGTAGACTGACTGTACAGCTTGATTTACTAACAGACAGTGGACAGAATGTACAGTGTGAGTTAGTGACAGATATTGGAAACACTGTACATTGTGGAGTACTGACAGACAGTGGACAGACTGTACAGCGTGAAGTACTGACAGAGAGTGGTCAGATTGTAGAATATGAGGTACAGATAGACATTTGACAGATTGTAGAAGACAGTAGTGAACATAGTGACACAGAACCAACAGACGGTACAGTGTCGTATACTGACAGACCGTGGAGAGACTTTTCAGTGTGAGATACTGACAGGCATTAGACACGCTGTACATTGTCATGTATGACATGCAGTGGACAGACTGTATATTGTGAGGCACTGACAGGCATTGGACAGACTGTACAGTTTGAGGTATTGACAGGTATTTGACAGACTGTACAGTGTGAAGTACTGACAGGTAGTTGACAGACTGTACAGTGTGAGGTAATGATGGACAGACTCTACAGTGAGGTACTGACAGACAGTATGGCTTTAGTGTAAAATACACAAAGATAATACTGGAACCTTAAAATGTCAACCTCATCCCTCAAACCACACTCGTTGCTTCAGAATACACTTTCCAAATGAACATATTTGGATCTTCTGTTTTACAGGCTGCCAGATAACAAGGAGGAGCATTCCGAAGTTTACGAGCGGGACCCGGGATCAGCACAGATACATGGTCAGAATTTCGAGTACAAATTCTGTGCCCTGGCATTCTTGCGGGCCAAAAACAAAGGGTACAAGTTTAAACTTGCTTCAAACGTGAAAGGGCATGGAAAATTTGATGACGTTTTTCTGGAGTATCTTGATGACAACTCCAGAAAAAAGCACATCTTCGTGCAACTTAAGAGCAAATTAAACTGCAAAATTACAATGGACAAACTGCTGAAAATAAAAAGGAAACCCAAGTTACTTCCAAATTTCGACTTCAGTTTACGTAAATATTACGAATCCTACATACAGATGGAAGAAAATTACAACTGCAGTGGAGGAGGAGTCAGACTGCAGGGTAGCATTGATGAAAGTCTGTTCATTATATACACAAATGCTGATGTGGAACAAAACCTACAGTCTTACAATGTCATAGACTTCAGTCAGGAAGAATTCTTAATGACCGGTGGCTCTGTGCTGCAGTTCCACAAAGACGTTCACCCGGCCATTTACAAGCACCTGCAGGGACTGCCCAAACACGAGGAGTTCTTGAATCGATTCAGAATCTTTTACAGTCAGACTGACGAGAAAGAGATGGACAGTCACATTAAAAATGAGCTACAGCAAATTATGAAGTTACCGGAGAGCGAGCTGGATGTAACCTACATGTGTTTCATTGATATTATGAAGAACTGGTGGCAACATGGGAAATTCTTCCTGAAGGACATCAACTCCAGAGAGAACGACCCTTTGCGGAAGACATCAGAAGAAGTAAAACCCATCCTAGTAGCAAAGATACTAGATCAGAGGAAATCCGAACTTGACGAACTCAATATTAAATACAAAGGGTACGCAATAACAGATATGAACGAGTTGACAGAAACACACAAGGCTGTTCTAATATTCGCCCCTGGTAGTTCAACCACTCTCACTGCTGCGAAGATTCACCAGATGCTCAGTGATGCAGAACACATCATACTGAATTTAAAAGAGCTGATTCGCTATAAGACTGAAGTTATGTTGGCTTGGAAATGTAAGTTTGATGTACTAGTGGTAGAAAGTGACAGTTCAGCTGAAGTTGCTCCACATCTTTATAATGAATTATCTGGTTTTCTGAATGATAATGTTGCAGAAAAGAAGTTCATCTTCATATCAAACAGTGTGGGTAACATAAAGCAAATTCATGAACTTCGCAATACATTCAGTGCAAATCTCACAGAATGGCACGACGATTGTAAATTCACGGATATAGTCTCTGAGTCTCGGATGCTATTTCTGAACAAAATTGTTTCCTTTCAAGGTAAGGAAGTAAAACTGAGCACAATAGTAAAAAACGATGATGTTTTCCTGCTGAATGCAATAGGTGGTGATTTAATATCACTCTTGTTGGAGGATGAAAAGCCTTCCATAGGCATGCGCACTGAGGACACAGTAAAGTATTATATTGACAGAACACTTCAGTGTAGAAAGCAGGACAATAATAGCTATCCAGCACAAGGCGAAATACAACATGCATCAAGCGGGGATATCTTGCAGGATGTGCGAGACAGCAGTCCACATTTGGAGGAAAACTTTGGAACAGAAACCGCAAAAGAATGGAAACCCAGCACATTGCTTGAAGGTGACGGTCAAATCATTTTGGTCATAGATGAACCAGGGATGGGAAAATCAACACTTCTGACTCACCTCGCACAGCAAACCAGAGAACCTCATCCCGACATGTGGATAGTAAGGGTCAATATCAACAAATACACAAAGATATTGAATGAGTTGCAAGCAAATGTTTGTGACGAAAAGGGCGTCATCAAACTGTTAACCAAAGCCGCACAAATAAAGAAAAGTGACGGCGTAGGATTGGAGGAAAGGCTATTCAATTACACCTACAATTCAACAGGGAATATGGTTGTGCTGATTGATGGAGTGGACGAAGTAAGTCCGCGTTACACCGAAGAAGTTATACAAGTTCTGAACATTCTGTCCAAAACGAAGATAAAAAGAATTTGGGTAACGTCTCGAAATTCAGTGAGAGATAGGCTAGAGACAGAATTTCAATGTCAGTCATATTCGTTGGTGCCTTTTAGTGAGAAAGATCAGAAACGTTTCCTCGTGAAGTTTTGGAAAGAGACATGTCCTGAGATAGAAGGTGAATGTTTAGAAAATTTAGGAAGCCGAGTTGTTAAACTTGCAACAGAACACCTCTCTCTACAAGACCAAAATTTCATGGGAATACCTCTGCAGAGTTGGTTACTAGCAGAGATGTTTGAAGGAAATGTGAAGGAATGTTCCACATCAACAACTGTAGAGTTACCTGAATATATAAATATTGTCAAGCTGTATGATCTGTACATCAAAAAGAAATGGGATATTTATTTATCAGACAAAAAGGGTTCTGACCGAACAAACGTGATGGTGCTAGAGCTACACAAAACCTTTATAAATAATCATATGTCTGCTGCATTGGTGGCAATCTTGTCCACAGAACAACTTGAGAAGCTTACTGACAAGACAATAGCGGAAGGAGCAAGAGTTTTTCTACAGAAGTTTACTGAAGAAGTGGAGGAACTTGGTATTATAATTGCAGTCATCGAAGGACGACCCGTCTTTCAACACCGCACCGTAATCGAATACTTGGCTGCTAGGTGGTTATGCGCTAACTCCCAGCATAGCCAGACATTCATGAGGGATCACATATTTGAATCAGAGTTCCGTGTGGTCAGGATAATGGTGGACAGGATACTGGCTGACAAATATCCATTACACGAAGCAGTGCCAAACTCCAGTTTGATTCATGTCGAAAAGCTGCTGCGAAAGAAGGAAGCCCTCACTTTGGAAGACCGTGGCGGAAGAACTCTGTTGCATGTAGCAGTCAGCTGCAGGAGCCCGAATCTAATCAAGCTACTTCTTGAACACGGAGCAGACGTAAGTTCTGCAGACACGTTCCTGGGTTTGTCCCCTGTACAATATGCTATCAAAATGGACGATTGGGAGATGTTGAGTTTGTTGATGGAGAAACGACCTGAGATCAGGGAACAAGTGCTCAATGGCACCAATCGTGATTGTACAGAAAATACTGCTTGTGCCCTTCGCGCTGCGGCTCAGTACGGTCATAATGATCTGCTGAAGTACTTGATAAGTGAGGGAAGTTCTGTGAATGTGGCTCTTCCAGGGGATAACAGCACCTTACTTCATGTCGCTGCTAGAAGCCAGCAAACTGAAACAGTAAAAATACTTTTGCAGCTGGGAGCAAGTATTGACTGCCAGGATGAAAGTGAAAAGACGCCGCTCCATGTGTCGGTTGAGACAGGAGACCTTGAAGTAATAAAATGCTTAGTCGAGCACCAGCAAGCCGTCCAGAGAGAGACTGAATTGCAACATATGAATCCTGAGAGAACTGTAAAGAAGAGAAACTCATGCAACGTCCGCGATGTAGATGGAAAAACGCCACTGCATCTTGGTGTCGCAGCAGGAAATATCAATATCGTTTCTTACTTGGTAAGTGCTGGAAGTGACGAGAATATCCACGATATACAAGGAGATTATCCACTTACGCTGGCCGCCCGATGTGGTAAAAACAACATTGTGGAATTATTGATGGAGACCGAATTGCAATGTGAGGAAGCACAGATTAGCGCACTGAGAGCAGCCATTGTGGCCGGTCAAGTCGCCACGATGTCTCTCTTATTAAGGTTAGGGGTTCCAGCGAACATAGGAGAGAAAGAGAAACCTATACATGTTGCGTCTCGGTTGGGACGTGAGGAAATCGTCAGACTGCTGCTGCAGTATGGTGCCAGTTTAACATCTTTTACTGACACAGGAAACACAGCCTTGCATTTGGCGAGTGAAGCAGGGCACCTGAGCGTGGTGAAGTATTTAGTAGGGGTAGACAGAGGTGGAATGTGTAGTCTAAATTATGAGAAAGAAACACCAATGCATTTGGCAGCACGAAATGGAAGGGATAATTTAGTAACATATTTTGTCGAAAACGGCTGCAATATTAACGCTCAATCTGCTAATGGCGCCACGTGTCTTCATGTTGCTTGTCAAAATGGACATTACACAACAGCGGAATGTTTGCTGAGACGTGGAGCTGAAGTAAATGCAGTGAACTCTGCTGACCAAACTCCACTACACATTGCTGCCAGCCGGGGACAAATAAAAATCATAGAACTGCTCTTTCTATTCAAAGCCAACTTCTCATTACGAGATAAAGACGGCATTACAGCCCTTCTGGCAGCGTCCATAAACGGGCACCAGGACATTGTGCTGTTCATTGTGCAGCACGGTGGCAATATAGAGGACACTGATGGAAATGGGAACACCATAGCACACTTTGCTGTAGCGAATGAAAATTATGAGATTCTAAATTTTCTGTCACAACAGAATGTAAGTTTCGATGTACAGAATTCTGATGGAGACACTCCGCTACTACAAGCTGTGCGTGAAGAGAGAAACCGGATGGTACAGTACTTAGTAGAGAGAAACTGGGATATAAACACACAAAACAATGATGGATTGCGGCCTCTAGATGTTGCTGTTCTAAAAGGCAAACAGGAGATATCCCGCCTCCTACTAGAACGAAATACACGTTCATGTAAAACGGGCATTCACATTGTAGCGGCTGCGCGATTTGCATTTCTGGATTTGTTGCAGCGTTTTGTGGCCAAGGGAGATGATATTAATGTGAGGGCTGACAATGGGGAAAGTCCGTTGCATGCGGCATGTAAATCTGGACAAGTAGCCACTGTTCAGTACCTGTGTGAGCATGGCGCTCTACTGGACTTGCAGGATAACAACGGAAATACTGCACTTCACGTGGTTGTTAGTAACGGCCATCTTGATGTTACTAGAGCCCTAGTGGAGAAAGGTGCAAAACTGTGTGTTGCTGATGCATCAGGCTCAACAGCGCTTCATATAGCAGCGAAAGGTGGATATCTAAACATTGTTCAATATCTGGCAGACAGTTTTGCACCAATTGATAGGCGGAACGCTAAGAAGGAGACAGCGCTTCTGGTGGCAGCGGCTGAAGGACATGAGAAAATCGTGAGTATGTTGATAGAACAGGGAGCAGGAATTGGAGTGAGAGACATAGAGGGGAAAACAGCCCTAGATATAGCTACAGACAAAGGTTACACCGCAATCACAGAACTGCTAAAAGATCGAGCTGAAGGAAGAAAGCTAGTTTCTTTCATTTCTCATACTTTTTCGGAGAGCGGTACTGTTGAATGTCTGAAGGGAATAATGAATGTTGGAGCTTCTGCGAATTCAGTTACAGACAGAAATGACACTGATAGTGCAAGGACGTTCATAACTACAGCGGAAGATACACCTCAGTTCCAGTCGGACCCTCGCAGTGCCCTACACACAGCAGCAGGAAACGGCAATTTGGAAGATGTGCAGCAACTGGTGGAAGATGGAATAGCTCTAGACTACGGTGACCCCTTCGGACGCACTGCACTGTGGGTTGCTGCTAAGAGCGGTCACAAGTTAATTATAAGATTTTTGTTACAAAATGGTAGTTGTGTGAATATACCTGACTGTGAAGGTGTGACACCTACAGTTATTTCTGTCAGAGAGGGCCACTGGGGTGCAGTTAGTGAGTTTCTGGAACATGATCCAGAAATAAGACCTGAAGGTATAAAATATTTAACGAATCAGTTATATGAAAAATCGGAATCTGGTGATTTAGAAGTGGTCCGGATAATATTAAAATGTGGCATTAACGTAAACAAAATCAACAACTATGGCAATACACCACTCCATGTAGCTGCAAAGTCTGGACATACGGAAGTGACTAGCTTGTTGTTAAA
>Ga0209629_10004117_pt1 | contig 10683 bp, 3 predicted proteins | sample TergutCu122P5_FD_187286 | JGI IMG/M metagenome (GOLD analysis project Ga0209629, IMG submission 187286) | Cubitermes ugandensis P5 segment gut microbial communities from Kakamega Forest, Kenya - Cu122 P5 (SPAdes) (version 2) | ecosystem: Host-associated > Arthropoda: Insects > Digestive system >... | reverse complement strand
GCTTTTAATGAAGTTAATCCGAAACTTATTGTTTCCGTTCCGCTTGTCTTTGAAAAAATATATAAGAAAATGATTATTCCTTTATTGGGAAAGAAACCCATAAAGTTGGCGCTTCGTATTGCTTTATTGGATAAACAGATATATGCAAAGATTCGGGAAAAATTAATGAAAGCGATGGGTGGAAAACTTGTACAGGTGATAATCGGAGGAGCGGCTTTCAACAGCGAAGCGGAAGATTTTCTGCTCAAAATCAAATTTCCCGTTTCGGTCGGATACGGAATGACCGAATGTGCGCCGTTGATAAGTTTTTCTCTTTGCAAGGATTATATTCCTCATTCCTGCGGAAAAATTTTAAATAGCATGCAAGTTCGGATTGATTCCGAAGATCCGTACAGCGTAGTCGGCGAAATTCAAGTAAAGGGACAAAACGTAATGCTCGGATATTATAAAAATGAAGAAGCTACCCGGATGGCTTTCACGGACGACGGATGGTTGAGAACCGGCGATTTGGGCATTATCGACAAAAATAACAACATCTTTATTCGTGGACGGTCGAAAAGTATGATACTCGGTCCCAGCGGGCAAAACATTTATCCGGAAGAAATTGAATCGAAACTGAACAATCTTCCTTATATTATGGAGAGTTTGGTAATCGAAAAAAATAAGCGATTGATAGCGTTGGTTTATCCCGAGCAGGAAGCAATCGATCAAGCCAAAATATCTGCGGACGATTTAAAAGCTATCATGGAGCAAAACAAAGAGACGTTGAATAAGGCGGTTGCTTCTTACGAAAAAATTACAGAAATTCAACTTTATCCGACCGAATTTGAAAAAACGCCCAAGAAAAGTATTAAACGATATTTATATACAAATATATTAGGATAGAGTGGAAAAAATCTTAAGTTCGCAAAACAGTCGAATAAAGAATCTGCAAAAACTGTTTGCCAAGTCGAAAGAAAGAAAAGAGCAAAATCTTTTCGTCATTGAAGGAGCGAGGGAGTTACATCTTGCTTTAGAAGGTTCTTATCACGCGGATACCGTTTTTGTCTGTCCGGAATTGTTTTCCGATACCGATTATCCCGATATATTATCGAAAATACCTCCGGATTGTCTTGTCGAAGTTTCACGCCCTGTTTTTCAAAAGATTGCTTACCGTGAAAATTCCGATGGCATTATTACCTTAGCCAAACCGAAATCGCATACGTTAAATGATTTGAATTTATCTGATAATCCGTTAGTGATTGTTTTGGAGGCGGTGGAAAAGCCGGGAAATCTCGGAGCTATTCTCCGTACAGCCGATGCGGCAAATGTTGATGCTGTCATCGTTTGCGATCCGTTAACGGATGTTTACAATCCCAATGTCATCCGGTCGAGCGTAGGATGTGTTTTCACTGTACCGTTGGCGATTGTGACACAATCCGATACTTTTTCATTTTTGAAAGAAAAGCGGATACGAATGTTTGCCGCCGAATTACAAGCCTCTCAATTGTATGCGGATGTTGATTTCATACAAGCCTGCGCCATAATATTGGGTACGGAAGCCGATGGATTGACTCCGTTCTGGATTGAACATGCCGACGAACGGATTAAAATTCCCATGCGGGGAAAAATTGATTCGCTGAATGTGTCGGTTACAACTGCCGTTTTGACTTTCGAAGCTATGCGGCAAAGAGGATTTTTATAAAACTATACTTATACCTCAGCAACCCGACTGCTGAGTTTAAACAGTCCTGCTGTTATCTTAATAAGTTCCTTTCACTGTCCTTCCGATTCATCAAAAAGAACGAAATCGAGTACACCAACCAAATATATACACTCCTGTCCTTTTAAACAAAAACAGTCCTATTGTTTAAAGCAAAGGTAAGAAAAAATTAATGAATGAGTAACATCACCGGGTAAAATTCACCCGGACATTAACTCCGAAATCGGTTTTAGTCAGAGGATAAGCGGTAGCTGAAATTAAGGGATTACTGATTTGTTTGTCAAAATATCCTTGCAGGGTAATCATTTTACTCAGGCTGTAGTCTGCCGAAAGTTTTACCATGGTCTGAGCGTTTCCGCTGATTGCCTGTGTAATGCCGCTTTCGATTGTACGAATTAAACTCTGCATTTTACTGTATGTAACGGCGGCATCAAGTTTTAATTCGTTATTAAAATCGGCGCCGCCCGTTTTCCTGATTTTAAGTATTCGGTTAAAATTATCAAACCGGTAACCCGTTCCGAATGTTATATCATTTTTCAACATTTCGGTGATTTGATAGGAAGAAATATTCAAGCTGATATTGCGCGTTTTATTGTATTTCAACGATAAACTGACATTATTAAGAAAAGTGGAAGTTAATCCGATCAAAGGAGTGAACGCTTCGGTAATGCTGACCATAGTAATATCGTAAGGCGATGACGGTATCGGATTATTGTTAATCACATTTTGGATAAATCCGTATCCGGGTTCGGTTCCGTTAGCGGTTATCCAGTTTATGAACGAATTGTATGCGCCGACAGCATAGATACTTCTGTATGTATGTTCTAACATAAATGTTCTGAAATGTCTGTTAATAGCAGGTATTTGCATTAATCCGTCGTAAGTTACAGACCAGTTGGGAAGCAGCTTCAATAAAGGCGGAAATGCCGATAATCCGACCGAATTAGCGCTTCTGCCCGTATAAGCGGAAATAAAAGCGGGTATCAACACATCCGTCGAATTTAAATCGACTGCGCCTAACGACGGATCAAACGGCTTACCTGCTAAATCTTCGTTTCCGGTAAGAAACCCGCTGTTAGGATAAGTAGAGTTTTGGTAAATTTGCCCTAATCGTGAAGCGATAACGTTCCGGTTATTTAAAAATGTCTGAAATGCCTTGGAATAATAACCGTTAGCCGAATTTGCCGATTCAAAAGCCGACCCTATTGAAATAGTTGACATTTGAAAATTACCGGTAAGTTGAGGCGCCATATTGTTGTACATAAAATAGTATTGGTTTTGATTCGAAGCCGTCCGGTCGGCATTAAGCATAATGCGCATTCCGACAACCGGTTCTATTTGAGCCGTAAATTTGAAGTTTTCCATTTTGTTCAATATTGCCGGAGTAACATTTGTGCTGTCTATTATCAACCAACCTTGCCTGCTTGCTTTGTCGATATAATTCGAACCTGCAAATCCGAATGCAAAATCAAAGCCGGGCGCATTCCCTATCGGAGAAGAACCTTGACCGTTAAAATTACCGATATTAGGACGAAAATACGGTATTGTCATATCGGCGCTTTGAGAATAGGAAAAACCGACCGACCGTACCATCATTAATCCCCGAGCGATTCCTTGAGCTATTTTATACCATCTGCTTTCGTCTAAAGGAGGCAATTGAGATATTACCAACTTCAGCTTTACGCTGTCTTTATTTTTGACTAAAATGGAATTGTTATCCAAAGCTTTAAATTTGAGATCATATAATTTGCCACCGTCGCTTCGAGCTGTGACTCTTACCCGTTTGTTATCCAATTGATGTTTCACTTCTATTGCGGAATCGGGAGATAGTGTAACGGAACTTTCAAATATTTTTTTCTTTTTTTCTTCTGCGGTTTTCCGGTTTCGTGTTTGGGCGGCAACTTGGCCGGCGTTGGGTTTCCCTTGAGTCGTATTGACTGACGACCGCTTTGTATATTTTTTGTTTACTTCGGAAAGAAATGAAGATTTATTATACAGTGAAAGTAAATTGATAGTTGCATTGTTTATTCCTATTGTTCGACTATTGTTGATTGTATTACCCATTTCGACAGTCGAATCGGCAAGCATAGCGCCCTTTTGCCATGTATAATTACTGTTGAATGTGAGTGAAGCGTTCAAAAAATTAAGTGCGGGAATGCTTCGGAAAGGAACCGTATAATTTGCCGCAAAAGTTTGCCTGTATTCCAGCGGTTTCCCTAAACTGCGGATACTTTGCCAAACGGAATCTTTCCATTGAGAATATTGATCGGGAAATAATTGCTTGTTTACTTGAGCGTAAGGGGTTTCTATTCTTGCATTCGTGTTGGAATTGAATGTTACATTCAAGTTTTTGGTTAAATCCCACTGAATAGCTAACGATCGATTCCAAAAGAAATCTTCCCTAAAAGAAGAAGGTATCATATTTTCGTTTCCCATACTGCTCAGATCGGTCAAATCTCGTAATTGCAGTTCATCATAATTTCTTGATATATCTGAACTTAACGTTAAACTTTTAGGCAAATAATTTATTTCTATATCTTTAAAGAAATTACTTTTGTTTTTTGATTGAGATTTTGCGCCCGGTTTTGCCGAAGGCGGGTTGCCGAATTGTGAATTCGATGTTGAATTATCAAACGGGCGCCATGATTTCAGCGGATTGCTGTAAGCATAGTTGGCGAGAAACCGGGTTTGAGATGTACGGTCGTATTCGGTAGTCGCATCATGCGTATATTGTTCGGCAAATGAATAAGTGAAGTTGAAATTTGCCGGATCGTAGGGCATCGGCGTTTTACTTTGGATACCTATTTTTATATTATCTATATTAAGCGCCTTGGATATTGTTTTACTTTGTGCGAAGTTCAAAATGGAGTCCCGTTCCGCTTTAGCGCTTGCGGCATCTAATGCGTCTTTAAGCAATATATCTTGATCCAACGGATTATATTTCGGATCAATAATCGCTTTCTGATATGAATAAAAAAACGGAATATTTACCTTGGCTTTTTTCGGGAAGAAACGTCCGAAATCTGCCTGAGCGGATATACTGTATTGGTATTGATCATCCAGATTTCTTTCCATAAGTCTCTGATCCAAGCTCCCGAATCCGGCTGTTTCTTTTCTTCCCGTAACATTAACGGAACCTAAATCGGAAAGTCCGACAAAAAGATTGGCATTTCCCGCCCATCCTCCGGATTCGTTGAATTCGGTTAATCGCAGTTCATCGAGCCAAACCTCCACCGATTGCGCGTTCCTCGAATTGTTGCGAACGCCTATCATTATTACTTTGACATCCGAAATAGTCGGATTCCCTACGACTGTTATCTTATTCATGGGTTTTTCCGGATCGAAAGCAGAGTACGGAGTATAAAAATTAACGTCGGAGCCGGACTGTTTCTCCTTATTTCGCGCTAATTTGAGATTGGTCAGCACGGTGAACGGAAAATCAAACATATTGGATTGAGGCCAAACAATATTCCTTGAATCGTCGTTATCGACATAACGCCCGGGAGGAGTTATTTTTACGGGAATTTCATATTCATAATAATTATTTGTATAATCCGATCCCAAACGGAGGAAGATGGCAAGGTCATTGTCTTGCAGATTGGAAACGTTTGTCATATTTTCCGCATGGGAAAACATTTGAATACGTTTATATTGCCGCGTATCTAAAGACGCGCTTCGATAAATTGCTCGAGCGTCGCCCGGAGATAAATCGGTGATTTGAACCGCCATAGATTGTTCATTATGTTGCCGTATTTGCGGTTGACCCGGATCAATAATTCGGTTAACTCCCGGAGGCATGATGTAGTTTATCGGCTGTTTATCTCCGTTTTCTTCCACATTTACGACTGATATGCTTGCGCTTGCGTTTCCTTGCGGAGGTAGGGTGGGAGAGGATAAATCTTTTGAATAAACCCGCCAATCGTCTTTCACCAATTCAAACTTTCCGAAACGTAAAATTACTGAGTCGGTAAAATGGGTCAAAAACATTCGCATAAAACGGATGGTCTTGAAATCACTGATATTGCCGTATTTATCATTAAAATCCTGAATGGGAATTTTAAATTGATACCAGGTAACCGTTTCATCAGCGCCGTTTTTCAAAAGCGGTTTTACTTCTAATTTCTGCACGATGTGATTTTGTCCAACCTGCATATCTTGCGGGCGAACAGAAACTTTATATTGAAAATATTTCTCGGATTCATTCAAGGTATAGTCTTGGTTGATATCTTCCACATCGGGAGTTAATTTAGCGGCAGTGCCGTAAGTTTCGCGAGAAGTGGATGCATCGGCAGAGTTTCCTTCCGTTCCGTTATAATGTTTGTATCTTCCCAAAATAGGCACCATTTGTTGGTCAAAATCCGTACCTCTGTAATAATGATATTTATCGCCGGCAGGGTCTCCGAAAGGTGAAAACTGATCGTTCTCCATTATTGCCTGCGTTTCTTGAGGCAGTTTATTCCTCAGCGCCTGCAAATAGTCGGCATAGGTAGAAAAAGTATATTCATCCTCATTGCTTAAGCCATCCAAACCGACATCCTGGTATTTACGAGCGCCTTGCGTGTTGTCGAAAGCATAAACGGTGGATTGCATTTTCGGCACATAGCCCCAAACGGTAGAGTCGAGCAATGTTTTATCACCATTAACAGGCATACCGTTTTCAAAAAACTTTTTTTCATCTTTCAATATATCTTCAGATATTTCTCCCAAATTGAAATACAAATCGCCTCCCGAAGAAGTCGGATTATAAATAAACGGATCCAATAACCAAAATTCAATCGTTTGAACGTTATTTGCTTCAAAATCGGTTTGTCCGCTTTCAATCCGCCGCATAGTGCCACCCCAACGCGATTGCGGATTATTTAATTTACCGTTGGAATCAACTCCGTCGGATATTCCCGCTTCCGGTAAAACATCCAGATTGTAAGGTCCACGCTCTGTCGGATAGTAAGCAAGATTTAAGACCGAAATGGTTGCCTGATCTTGATAACCCAAGTCTTTGTTAGGAAAAAGTTCGGTTTGCAATACTTCTCTTACGTAATGATTAGACAATTGGTCTTTATCATTTCTGATATATGCGGGCGCCAACGAAGAATTGCGCGTCCACATAGGATCAATCGTGTACCATGCAAATAAAGCTCTGTTTTTACCGTAATTAATATCGTTAACCAAGCGGGCTTCGGGAAATAACGACGAGGGAGTTGACGATAAATTCCATGCGTATGCCGACATAAGATCAATCGTCAATTTGGCAGCATCGAAATCATCTATATAAGAATAATCGCCGCCGTATTTACTCTTATAATGACCGGGTATCAATTGGGCATATTCGGCGCTGAACGTAATTTGCGAAGGAGTTGTTAAATCGAGGAAAGGCAATTTATCCAACAAATTGGTCAGCGCTTGCGATTTTCCCGTGTAATTCGTGTTGAAACCATACAGGGTATTATTTACGGATTCCAATCCCGGAGGAACTTTCATCGTAGTCGGCATTTCGCTTAAATTCATAATTGTAGCACCTATGTTGAATTGAGGACTGAATGCGTAATTCAGATTCAATCCCATCATGGTTTTTCGCTGCATAAGTGAATTACCTCGGTTTTCGGAAGAACTTTGAATATTTGCATTGGCATAAGCCGGATTGATAATGGTTATCGCTCCTGAGGAATAATCAACTTGATAATCCGTATTTTCCTGCAATCGGACGCCGTTGGCTGTAACCGTTACCGAACCCGGTGCAATATTGTTTCCGCCCAAAGAGATATTATTAGCGCTTCCGCCTTTATATTGCCCTTGAAGGATGAATTTATTCTTTTCGGCAGTCTGACGGGCGACTGTCAGCGTTGAATCGTATAATTCCCGAAAAACATACTTATCGGCTATGGATTTATCATTGAATTTTTTCCAAAGATAGGAACCGAAAGGCTCCACTTCGGGAAAGATAATTTTTCCCGTTTGAGAAAAAACCGTTAAACTGTCCACAAAATCGTAGAAACCATCCGGATGAGGTTCGTAGCGCGAATTAAGCCGGTCTAAATTCATCACTCGCAGCAACATTTGATTAGCGATAGTATCTTCGGTGATATAATTCATTGCAACACCGGTCGTATCGTTCAGATATTTAATATTGAGTTGAAATTTATCTTGATCAAGATTTTGTCCGTTAGTAATGGAATAAACATTTTTCATCATCAATTTCCAAGTTGAGGAAAAAGGAGATACCATCGAGCCTTTCAACAGTTTGACATATAAATTGTCGGTGGAATTCGACGGATTATCGGTCGAAAATTCGCCCACTTGATAAGTTCTTCCGTTGTAAGTATAAGAATAAGCAACTCCTAACACATCGTCGTCCTGCAAAGGAGAACGCAACGAAATGTAACCTAATCTCGGATTAAAGAAAAACTCCGATTGATCTAATTTTCGTGCGCTTTCTATTTTTTCATAATCGGTGCCGCCTACTAAAGGAGTTGTTCCCAATACTTGCGTTACTTGATTGATATTTCTCGCTCCGGAATATGCCGGATTATTGGCAATATTGTAATATAAATTATTGGCATTGTTGGATGGAACGCTGTCGGTACCCTGCTTTTGGATAAACTCCGGATTCCAAATGCGCGAGTATTCTCCCAAATCGGCAAAAGCGACAATATTTCGCGCCTGATTAAAATTGCCCTGCTTGTTGGTTACCCAAACTTCGATGCGGTTGATATTTATCCCGGAACGGATGTAAGGCAACGTACTCATTGCCATATCGTAATTATTGAAAAAATAATATCCCAAAAGATAATGCATATTTGCATCATAATTGTCAATGGTAATCTCAAACGGAGTGGTTTGCACATTTCCGTTCGACGAAACGGTTTGAGATTGTGATTCCTGTTGGGAAAAAATAGCGCCGACAGTAAGTTTGCCGAACTGCAATTCCGTTTTAATACCAAACAACGCCGCTCCACCGCGAATCAACGAATTGGTAGTATTCATGCTTACATTACCGGCTTCCAGCGTTTTCACGATTTCATCTTCCTTTCCCGTGTAGCCTAATTTTATTTTCTTCGTATCGAAATCAAAAGTGGATTCGGTATTGTAATTCATGCCGTAACTGAGTTTGTTACCGACTGAAGCATTAACATTTGCTTGAATCTGAGAATCAAAATCGAAAGCTGTCCGGTTTTTTTGACGTTCCGACAAAGTCGGGTTTCCGGTAGAAGTTCGCGTAAATCCTATTTTCGTCTGAACGCTTCCTTCGGCTTTCAATTGAACGCCTCCCGGTCCGAATATTTTGTCTGCGGGACCCAAATCGAATTTGAAATTGAAACCGGAAAGAACATCCTTATTTTTGGCGGAATCCCTTTTTTGAAATTCGTTGGAATACTTTTCCATATAAAAAGCCTCTATACTTTTTTGCAGACTGTATTTAAAGTATTCTTCCGGCGTAAGCGACAACGGGGTCGTAAGATTCAGTCCTCCGATTTTAGAACTTAATTCATAGCGATTTGTCAGCGGGTTGTATTGAAAATCGGATGCGAATGTTTTGGGCGTCTGCAAATCTATCGGATGAACTTTTTTCAAATCTCCTAATGTATCGGGAATAATCTTGGCTACGGGATATTTAAGCGGAGCAATCGTATCCGAAACAACAGGATTTTGAGGCGTCTCCGACAAGTTAAAATCGGCTGCGGATTTGTATATGGTTGAACCGTAAATTCCGCCTGTTAATAGAAGAATTAACCCGCTTACCGATATGTATTTTTTGGGGAATTTCATCAAAGCATTTTTAATGCGTTTTTGATTATTTCTTCAACAGTATATGTCGGATGTTCTTTTTCGATTTTGGAGACAACTTTTTGAGAAGCTAAAAGATTAAATCCCAACATAGTGAGAGCAGAAACAGCTTCTTTTGCAGCTTCGCCCGTTGCGCCCGGCTGAGCCGGCATATTCATTGAACTTCCGCTCACTTTGATTTTATCTTTCAAGTCGATGATGATGCGTTCCGCTGTTTTGCTGCCGATACCTTTCACGGCTTTCAACGCATTGGCGTTACCCGAAGCGATGATACCCTCCAATTCGTAGGTTGCAATAGACGAAAGAACCATTCGGGCGGTATTTGCCCCTATGCCGGAAACGGAAATCAAGTGCATAAACAATTCCCGTTCGCGCTTTTCCATAAATCCGAACAACTGATGAGCATCTTCCCGAATAGATTCATAAACGTATAATTTACATGACTTTAATCCGGTTAATGCACTGTATGTATTCAATGAAATGAAAGCGATATACCCGATCCCTCCGGTTTCAATCACCGCTGAAGTAGGGGTTAATTCCGTAATTTCTCCTTTGATATAATCCAACATGTCTTATCGTCTTTTTATTGCTGTTATGCAGATAATAACGTAAAAAAAACGAAAAGCGTATATTTGAGATAGTTAAAAATGAATGTGACAAGTGATTTTCTTTTAACGGAATGTATAAAAAATATCTCATTTTATAATAATTTATAATAATTAATTGAGAGTTACTTTCTTTTTGATTTTTGAGTTTTTGTTTATGGAATACCGTAAAATATCGTATTTTATCGTAAAATTGCATGTTATAATCATTTGATATTCATACTTTTGAAAGACCTTGTTCGTACTTCCTTCGTACCATCCTTATACTTCGTTCGGTATTCGTTCGATCTTCGTTCAATCCGGTTTCGCATCATTTTTGCTAAAAATTGAGCTCTCTCGGATTGACATTTTGATATTTCTATTATTAGAAAACAAAAAATTAACTTTCTATTAATTTCCAATTATAATGATATTTCTTACCATCATCATCCCATTTATCAATTAAGGAAGCATTAGCAATATGAATAATACAAATAAATAAACAACTTTTTTAAACAATTTTTGACTCAATTTCATACCGTTTTCCATAGTATATCTTATCCAATGATATACCTTCAACCATTAACACCAAATCTGTCCAATAAAGACGGTAAC